>ERZ1034946.138-NODE-138-length-58924-cov-28.539537_pt1 | contig 58924 bp, 49 predicted proteins | sample MGYA00520591_ERZ1034946 | MGnify/ENA primary metagenome ERZ1034946 (study PRJEB33766, sample SAMN09781753) | gut metagenome | biome: gut microbiome | host: Homo sapiens | place: Madagascar | study: EMG produced TPA metagenomics assembly of the PRJNA485056 data...
ACATAAAAATAACCTGGGGAGAGTGATGGGATGGCAACAGAATCCAAAGGCATGAGTGCGATAGGAGAGTTACTTGTTCATCAGGCAATTCTGGAGATAGAGAATTACAAGAGCGGTAAAGCAAATCATTTTGAAGACAAGGATAAAGCCAATGCAATCACGACCAAGGCATCAGATGCCCTTCACAAAAAAGTACTGGACCCGCTGTTGAAGGAACCGGGCAAATTAACACCGGTGATTCAGGGAGCGAAGGATGCTCTTGGAATTGAAAAAAGAGGAATAACAGATGGGGTAATGCTTGTGCAGTACAACCCACGTTCCATAAAAATAGAAGGAAGCACTTCAGAGCAGAATGAGACGAAGGATGAAAATGGAAATAAAATAGTGACAGTACCGGCATCCAGTACGGTAAGAATGTCTTTTGAGCTGGTGTTTCATTCCAAATATCCGCTGGATACTTCTGTAAAGGAACAGATGGAGCTGCTTTTGAATATGCTCTACAGTACACCGGAGAAAATGGTGAAATTTTCCTGGGCAAATATGCAGATCAGGGGACAGATCGTAGCCTTTTCCGGAAAATACGATATGTTTGATGCAACAGGCAATCCTACAAGTGGAAGCATGAATATAACAATTCAGACCAAAATGACAGTAGGCGAAGTGTCCAAGAACTTTAAAAAGATTGAAAAGGAACGGAAAAATAAAGAAATTTCGTAGTGTAATGGGAGAAAAAGATGGGAACGGATTATGCGAAGCTCAAAGAGAAGTATGAAGAATTTACATATCCAATGGTATCTGTAACGGTGAATGGTAATGTATTCTCTGAAAATACAGCGCATCTGGTGCTGGCTGATATGCAGATAGATCTGAGTACGGGCTTGGAAGCATCTATTGCCAGATTTTCAATCTATAATGTATATGATCAGGAAGATAAGCAGTATCTTTTTGCCAAATGTAAACAATATCTGCTTCTTGGAAGCTCCATATCCATTGCAGTCGGATATGCCAATCAGCTTACCACAGTCTTTGTAGGGTTCATCTCACAGGTCAGATTTCTGCATCAGCAGGGAGACATGCATCATGTAGAAGTATCTGCAATGGATGTTAAGGGAATGATGATGTCCAACAGCTTTGCAAGACAGATGGGAGCCAAAAACTATGCAGATGCAGTCAGGGAGATTTTCCGCAAGCCTATATATCAGAAAATGCAGGCAGATGGAATCTATACAGAGTTAAAGATAAAAGATACTCCGGACCGGTCAGAGAATGAACAGCTTTTGTCCTCAAGTATTGAGATGGTATCAGAAAGTGATTATGAATTCATTATAAAAGCTGCCAAGAGATTCCACTATGAATTTTATGTCGATGCAGGCGTTGTATATTTCCGAAAAGGGAAAGACACCCAGAAGGATAATATACTGGAGCTTGGAATGGATAAGGGAATTCAATATTACGATATATCTTATGATATAACAGGACTTGTCAGGACTGTGGAAGTCAGAGGAATGGATACTGCAAGGGCAGAGGTCGTATCAGCCAAGGCAAATGTCAGTAATAAGATATCCACTGGAAACAAAGCCAAAGGTTTGATTAACCAGACCTCCAGGGTGGTAGTGGACGCCAATGCAATTACCAAGGAACTGGCACAAAACCGGGCAGATTCTATTATGGAAGATATTTCTTATCGGTTTGGTACGTTACAATGCACCTGTATTGGTCTGCCGGAGATCAAACCGGGACAGTTTATCAAGCTGACTGGATTTGACAGCCCATGTGATAATATTTTCTATGTGGAACATGCCAATCATACAATATCTGATGCATATGGATATGAAACATATATCACAGCCGTTGCGGCAGCATTGTCTTAGGGGGAATATGGGAAATGGCGCTTTTTGATATTTTTGATGAAATAACGGAAAAACAGGTCGTAAAAACAGAACTTGGTGATGCACGTATCTTCGGTGCAGTAGCGGGTGTGGTAGCAGAGAATTACAGTGAGCAGATGCCGGGCAGACTGTGTGTTAATATACCTGTAAGGGATGAACAGGCTAATCAGCTGAAATGGGCAAAAGTGGCAATGCCGTACATGGGCAGAAAATGGGGACATTATTTTCTGCCGGAGAAGGGCGACCAGGTAATACTGGTATTTGAAGATGGCAATATAGAGAAACCCTATGTCATAGGATGTATTCCAAGGGATAAGGATCAGTTTCTCAAAAAGTCAGCCAATGAAAAAAATCAGATAAAACAGATACAGACGAGGAATGGCAGCCGTATTACCTTCTGGGATGACGAGCAGGAGGAAGGTAATACGGATAAAATCACCATTTCCACAGCAAACGATAGGCATCAGATGGTATTTGATAACGAGAATAAGAAGATTACCGTTATGGATAAGGATAAGAACTGCTTTGTGGAAATGGCAACAGAAAGCGGCAGGATAACGCTTCACGCAGAGCAGAAATTACAGATTACAGTAGGAGATTCCATTTCGATAGAAATGAATGGAGAAAGCGGAAGCATTAAAATAAAAGCAGATAAGGTATCTGTAGAAGCTTCTAAGAATCTCAGCCTTGAAGCGGATGGAAATGCAACCTTATCCGGCAAACAGACAACTGTCAGTGCCACATCCTCATTAAAGAATTCAAGCAGTGGTATGGTGCTGATCGAGGGCAAACCGGTCAAGATAGGATAGCAGAGTCAAAGGGGGACAAGACATGGAGGATAAGGCATATCTGGGGAAAGGAATCAAATTCCCCTTGCAGATCAACCAGGCAACAGGAAGATTTGTTATGGCTGAAAAAGAAGAAAGTGTAAAAGAATCGGTCTATATCATTCTGATGACACAAAAGGAAGAACGCTTTACCAGACCGGATTTCGGCAGTAATATCCTGTCTTATACATTTATGGATACTTCAGTTACAAGAATTAATATGATGGCACGGGAATTGGAAGAAACTATTCTGGAACAGGAGCCACGTATATCAGAGGTGGATGTTTCCGTTGATCCCCAGCTGGATAAGGGCTGCCTGATTATTAATATTGTATACACGATTGCAGAGAGCAATACACAGGACAATCTGGTATTCCCATTCTATTTATATGCGCAGGAAGAGGGAGAGCAGGATGAAGAGTAAAGAGGAAAGCTATAAAATTGATGGCAGACGAAGAAGCGATATTCTGAATCAGATGCAGATATTGGCGCAGTCCTATACACCTGAATGGAAATTCGATACCACTTCTCCGGATGCAGGTTCCGTAATTGGTCTGATCTTTGCCAATCAGACCGCCGTCAACATCCAGAAACTGAACAGAGTAATAGAGAAATATCATACAGAGTTTGCCAATATGTATGGAATATCCCTACGACCTGCCCAGCCATCAGAGGCTGTTGTGGCACTGACGGTCAATGAAAGCCTGGAGACAGGGATTCCTCTCAAAAAAGGGACAAAAGTAATCGGCGAGTGTGAAAATGGAGAGGAGATCATTTTTGAATTTCTCAATGATCTGTATGTCTCAGGGGCAAGGCTGACACATATGCTTAATGTCTCAGGCAGCAGATCGGCAGCAATACCCCTTATGGGTGGGTATCCACAGGTAGATGTGGTGAATGGACAATTCCAGCAGATTGAAGATGAAACAGGAGAATATACCTGTAATTATCCTTTATTCTGCAGTCAGGGAAAGAATATACACCGGCAGCAGCTGGTCATCCGTCATCCATATCTGCTTAGAGCCGGTGAAGATACTGTAGGGCTGTGCCTGAAGACAGAGGATAAAGAAGAGATAGATACACTTTTGTCAGGAGCATTCACCTTTTCTTATTTAACAGAAGAGGGACTACGTGAATTTGACAGTATCAGTAAAGCTGGAGATATCATTTATCTGCACAGACTAAATGACGGGTTAGAGCCAGAGGCGGAAGCCGTATCCTCTATCGTGATAGAAAAGAAGAATAGAACAGGAATCTCTGTTAATCTCAAACAGGTAGAGATCATACATGACCATCAGGAAGAAACACCGGATTTCTTATGGAATAATAAAATAGAACTGGATGCATCAGAGTGCACGCCCTTTGGCAAACAGCCGGCATTGTATGATGAGTGCTATATCGGTCAGGAATATCTTTTTGAACAGGTAAATGCCAGAGTAACTTTGCAGTTTGAACTGTCCTTTGAGGAATTTACGATTCAACAGACTGCGGTACATGAGCCGGATCTTTCCATTGTGAAGCGCAAACCATCCGCACCGGTATTGCCATTACGGTATGAATGCTGGATACAGGAGGTTTCTATTGAATATTTCAATGGAAAAGGCTGGAAGGCACTTCCACTTGAACATAATATGACTTCTGTTTTTGCAGATATGGCTCATGAGGGCATGCAGGAGCTGACCTTTGTCGTACCCTCTGACTGGGAGCCGACTACACAGGGAGGATATGAAGGAAAATGCATCAGAATCCAGATCGTCAGGGCAGATAACTGTTATTTGCAGGATGCAGTCTATTATTATCCCATATTAAAAAACACAGGATTCAAGGTTCAGTACCAGAGAAAAGGAATCCAGCCACAGTGGGTCGGATATGTAAATGGTAATCAGATAGAAGATATCACTGGCAGATTAAGAATGGAACAGGCTGTGAACTGTTTTCCAAAGGCAATTTCTGATGGAGATTATGTGTATCTTGGATTTGACCGTAAATTCCTGCAAGGACCTGTTTCCTTTTTCTTTGAGATGCAGGAACAGCAGTATTTTCATGGATTGGAGCTGGCTTACGCCTATTCAACAGCGTCAGGTTTCAAGCCGTTAAAGATAATTGACCAGACGAGTCAGATGGAACATTCAGGACTTATTATGTTCATGCCGCCTACTGATTTTGCAAGGGCAGATATAGAAGGAGTCAGCAGATACTGGCTCAGAATAGCAGATACAACAGGTTATTTTGCAAAAGACACCAGACAATACCCCATAGTGCAGAATCTGTATATGAATGCAGTAAAAGTGCAGAACCGGGAAGTGAAGGAAGAACAGGATTATTATATAGACAGAGCATCTGCCAATATGCATTTCTCTCTTCATGCAGAGCAGATACTTTCTGCTGAGATATGGGTGAATGAGAGAGAGCAGTTGTCCGTACCTCAGATGGAGCAGTTATTGAAAGACAAGCCTTCACAGGTAAGGGCAGAGTATAATTTCCTTGGCGAGATAGAAGAATTCTATGTATTATGGCATGAAATAGAGAATTTTGATATGGCTTCTTCCCTGGAGCGCTGCTATGTGATTGACAGATTGAATCATGAAGTTATTTTTGGAGATGGAATTACTGCGGCGATTCCACAGAATACCAGAAGCATTGCATTTAAGGCAAAAGTGACCTGCTGTAATGGTGTGCTTGGTAATGTAACAGCCAATCAGATAAATAAGTTTCGTGGTGCAGTACCTTCCATAGATGAGATATTTAATCCCATAGATGCCTATGGTGGTAATTCCATGGAAGAGATCAGGGATGCACTGGTAAGAGGCAGCAATATACTGGGAGCCAGACGGCGACTGGTCTCAGAGAATGATTATATCAGAGAAGTGAAATTATATTCCAATACGATTGCACAGGTGGCATGTGTTACCGGCATTACCAGAAATGGGCAGCGTGACAGGAATATAATCAGTCTGGTATTGCTGATGAAGGATTATCAGAAAGGTTCTTATTCTTTCAGGACAATAGAAGAGAAGCTGAGAAAACATCTGCTGCAGCGTTGTGAAATGACCTGCCACTCATCGGATATTCAGATTGTAGAGCCGGTATTTGTGAAAATATCCCTGCATATCTGGCTTACGGTCTCCGATATAAGGAAAAGTCTGGAAATCAAGCAGCACTGGCTGGAAAGAATCACACGGTATTTTGAACCTGTAAATGAAAATGGACAAAGTGATATTGCGATAGGAAGAATACCTGGAGAAAAACAGATCCGCCGTATGTTGAGTACGCTGGAGGATACAGCATATATTGCGCATTATACCATAGTAGCTTCCTATACAGATGAAACAGGATTTCATGAAACAGACGTGGAGCAGCTTCTGAATAATCCATTCATGATATGCTGCAATGGTGAACATCAGATACATATAAGTGAAAGATAAAGTACGGAGGGGAGAAGTATGTTAAGCAGTATTAATCTGAACGATAAGGACTATGATCAGTTCATGGCTGAAGCAATCGCACAGATTCCATTATACAGCAGGGAATGGACGAATCTGAATGCTTCAGAACCGGGAATCACAATTCTTGAGAATCTGTCTGCTTTTTCCGCCTTACAGCAAAGTGAGATCAATGAAGTTACAGATAAGATCAAATGGAAATTACTTGCCCTGGCAGGCTTTGAACCTGCAAAGGGAGAGCCTGCAACTGCCTATTTGCAGCAAAAAGCTGCCCTGCAGGATATGGAGAGCGGGCAGGTAGAAGGAGAGAAGGTTTACGCACAGGACATTTGTTATGAATTACCGTATGGTCATCGTTTCCTGAATTCCTCTATCAAAGGTATCTATCGTGTTGGAGCAGATAAGACGTATGACATGACACAACTGAGCGAATCGTTGGGAATTCCAGGCGGAGTGCTGCTTTTTGGTGAACAGCCAGGTATGGAAGATGCCTTGTATATTCTGATAGACCGATTACCGTCTTATCCACAGGAGATGATTCTGTATGTAGATGTGAAGGAATTATATCAGAGAAATCCCTTTAAAGAAAAGGATGAGAATCCCTTTGCACAGATTCAATGGGAGATTCTGACGCAGGAAGGATTTCAGGCGATACAGGCGGTTGATGATACACATCAGTTCCTGGTCAGTGGATATATTTATATTACAATGCCACAGTGTCTGGAGCAGGTTACTTATCTGGAACAGCAGCAGGCATATGTAATACGTGCCAGCTTCACAAAAGCACAATATGACATTCCCCCACAGATCCGGTCTATACAGGGACCTTTGACTAAGGTACTGCAGCAGGATACCAGGTCTGCGATTTTTATGGGAAATATAAAGAATGAGTATGAATTATGCCATTATCTTCTGGAGGAAGGCTTTTTGGATGTCTACATGAAAGAAAAAGACGGCAGATATCATCTATATCAGGATGTCTATACAACAGGCAGAGAAAATGGCCGTACTTATGAATGTATAAAACATGGGACTGGGCATAAATATATTACAACAAATAGTACTTATGTAGATTACGATGCAGAGAATAATATCCTGGTGGTATGCAGGGAGCTGTCTGTTATGCCCTATGTCAGTCTTGGAAGACTGTATGGATATGATGAACAGAAGCTGGAATTACCTCCTTTTCATCAGGTTCTGCCAGATCAGTTCGCAGTCATAGCAGCTATGCGGGAAGAAGGAGACAGTGAGATAACATACCATGTTGTAAGACCGGATTGTACGGATGAGGACGAGGTCAGATACAGTGTATCGGGGACAGATAATGTACTGATTATCCATGACTGCGGCATATATGAGGGAGCAGAGATACTTCTGGGGCAATATGTCCTGTATCAGGGAAATGAAGGCAATGTTCTGCCGGATACCCGGTTCGTGTCACCCCATTGTCCAAAGGCTTGCCTTGCAAGCTGTGCGGCTGGAAAACTAGGTCATTATGAAGAAAAAATCGAAGATGTAAGGAAACGCTTTGCACTGGATATACAGACACCGGCAACCATTGTGACACGGACAGACTGTGAGAACATGATCCGTCAGATTCCAGGGCTGGCGATTGATAAGATGAATGCAGTCGTTACCGGGGAATCAAATGAAATCCATGTAGTAATAAAGCCTGACAGTCCCGTACAGTATCCTGAACTGTCAGACCTGTATCAGAAGGTAATCTATGATTATCTGGAAGAGCGAAGGATGCTGACGACCAAAATCGTAATAGAACAGCCTGTATATGTTCCTGTATCTGTATATGGAATGATTTATGTTAAGAAGCATTTTACCAATTGCAGAGAGATGATAGAGAAAGTAATCAGTCAGTTCCTGGATGGAACAGGCGCTTCCCATTCATTTGGAGAGACGGTATGCTTCCATGATATATATCATGCATTAGAGTCATTGGAGTGCGTGGACGAGATTTATGATTTTAAACTGGTATCAGGCAATATGGCTGCCTCTGCAATATATGGACTAGATATAAGACTTGCACATAATGCACTGTATTATCCGGGAGATATTGCAGTGGAACTTGGAACGAAATGATATAGAGGTGATGAACGATTATGCAGGAGAGGAAGATATATTCGCTTACAGGAGGAAAACTAAAGAGAGCATACTGTCATGAGGGAATAATCATAGGAAATGATGCAAGGGCATATCTGGCTGATGGACAGGCACATTTTATGATACTTAGGAGATTCTGCAGTTACACACCTGAGAGTAAATGGGGACGCTTTCACATGCAGCTTCACCTGAATAAGGATTGTATCTGTGTATTTCGGGCATTTGCCATGGACATTTCGGAGGAAGAGCAGGAAGAGCTGACAGCAATGGAGCATTTCTTTATGGATGATACAGTTTCTGCTGCTGATAAGAAGAGAGCCTTTGACAATGCAGGGGGCATCCAGGTAACGAATAGGGAAGATGTGCTGTTATATGACCTGCAGGGAGAATATATGTTTGCTGCAATAGAGATTACAGGCAGTGGAGAAGGCTATATAGATAATATGTTCCTGGATAGCCAGGGTGATAATTTCATGCAGACTTTTCCGGAGATATATCAGGAAGAGGGCAGCTTCTTTCACCGGTATATGTCGGTCTTTTCCTCCATATATAACGAGATAGACAATGAGATATCACATATAGATCAATATCTGGACCCGGATACGGCACCGGCAGAATTACTACCGCAGTATGCAGACTGGCTTGGACTGGAACTGGAAGGAGAATTTCTGGAAGAGGATTTACTTCGCAGACTGATCAGGGAAGCGTATCAGTTAAATAGAATAAAAGGAACCAAGCAATGTATCAGACGACTGATATCCCTGGTGCTCGGACAGGATGCCATTATTGTGGAACGCAAGCGACTGGATGGTTATATTAGCCAGGAAGATAAAAGAATATACCAGAAGCTGTATGGATGTGATGAACAGGACATTGTGATTCTGGTGAACCGTGAAAGAAATGAGCGCGTGCAGGCACAGCTGCTGTATCTGATCAACCAGTTCAAACCGGTTAAAAGTCATGTAGAACTCATATTCTATAAAGATTTCTCAAGACTGGATACATATAGCTTTATGGATAAAGACAGACTTTTGTCAGGCACCGGACAGGGTGTACTCAATAACCGGCAGACGCTTAACGGAACGAGCAGACTGGGCTAGGGGGATGAAAATATGGGAAGATATACAATGATTGCAGATGTAGGAGAGAAGCTGGTATCTATTTTACAAAGAGAGCTTGTACCGGCGGTTTTGCCCAATCCCAACGAAGTAGGGTTATGCAGTCCGGAGGACCATGGAGATATTTCTCTTGGGCTTTTCCTGTATGATGTAAAAGAAAGTGAAGAAGTCAGGCAGCAGGGGGCAGCGGTAATCAAGAAGGAAAAACTGATGAAGCCTCCGATTTATCTTAATCTGTATTACATGATTACCGCATATTCTGGCGGTGATATAAGATATAAGCTTACGCAGGAACAGAGAATTCTTGGTAAGGTCATGCAGACCTTTTATGATTATCCAATGATTCCTCTGGAGGAAGTGGACAAGGATGCAGTCAATGGAATGGATCTGCGGATACAGATGCAGAAGATCAGTATTGATGAAAAATCAAGAATATGGAACTTTCCCAATGTAGGGAATAAACTATCTTTGTTTTACAAAGTATCTCCTGTTGCAATCGAGTCCGAACTGACCAGCGACATGACGAGAGTAACAGATTTGGATATTACAGTAACAAACATTGCGTTAAGACGATAAAATAATACAATAAAAGGAAGGGAATAGAAATGCAGGTAACAGTTGAAACAATAGAAGACAGAACAATCATTAAAGTTGATGGCAGGGTTGATGCCATGACGACACAGGACTTGCAGGATGTGATCATGAATACATTTCAGTCATGCTCCAAAATAGAACTGGATTTCGCACAGGTAGAATATATCTCCAGTGCAGGCCTCAAGACATTACTTCTTGGTCAGAAGACTGCCAATTCAAAGGGTGGACAGTTCACACTCAGACATGTGAATGATATGGTCATGGAAGTGCTGAATATGACCGGATTTGCCAGCATATTACACATTGAGGATTAACTGTACTTGATAAAGGGGGATTGGGTATGTCCAGAATACGTATACAGGCGGCTATGACGGTGGAGCTGTACGATCAGTTCACAGGCAGACCGATTAAAGACGGACAGGCGTATATTACAGCATTGCCTGAGCAGAAGATCATTCATAAGGAAAGTGGCTGTTATGTTTTTCTCTATCCCTTTGTACAAGGACAGATAATTACAGTGCATTCCCAGATATTCGAGGAACAGCAGATAGTAGTGGAACAATGTGTAGAGGACAGCTTCTTTCGCCAGATTATATGGCTTGTTCCTGACGTGAAGTATAATTATCCAATGGATGCCACTTATATTTATGGAAAAACCACCGGTCAGGGCAGTGAGAAGATTCTGGTATATCTGGAAAAAGAAAAAAGACCGGTCAGATTATCAGAAGAATATGAAAAAGGCAGTAATCAGATCAGTTTATATGGATGTCAGGATGAGATGAGAAATACCGAATATGCTTTGTGCAGCAATAAAGAAGCCACCTGTTCTCTGATTCATATAACACAGGCTGATGACTCCTGCAGATGTACATTATTGGAGAGTATACCGGTCAGCTATAAGAAAACAGAAGCAATATTGCATAAAGTATATCATGCAGTAAGCAAAAAGGATGGAACCTTCTTCCTGGCAATACCTGATGTTCCTGAGGATACCACAGCGCATATCAGAATAGGAGATACATACCGGACAACACAGATTAAGGCTGGAGAGAAGAACGAATTCATACAGATGTGACAGACAGCAGAAAGGCATGGTTATGGAAATGCAGTTATCGGAAATATTTGATACATATTTTGACCGGGAAGAGGCAGGACAGGCATATGAGAGCGACCAGGATTTGATGGACAATCTGATGCAGGCACTGGATGTCATTTTATTTCTGATGGTGAATCAGGATAAAATGACCTTAGAGGAACAGAAGGAAGTCCTTGACCTGGTTCAAGAACATATAGAAGGAAGATTACAGGCAACCATGTTTCCTGATTTATTGCATTTTATGCAGTTAAGGGAACTGGATGAGCTGTCAGACTGGCAGCTGTTCTGCATATTGGTTGGAACAGCCTGCCATATAGATGATAAATATGAGAAGGTATTTGCAACGCTGCAGTCCAATGAGAAAGCCAGATATGCATCCTATGGCATTGCATGCAGACTATTTGAAGTAAGCAGACTGTCCCAAAGAGGTATTCTCATGCCGACAGATATCCCGGATGAATTTGCAGATAAATATTTCACTGCAAATGGGGAGATATGGAGTCAGGTCACGTTATACCACAGACCGCTTGTTACACAAAAAAGAATCTGTAGCTGGTTATATGGAACAGACAGCATACCTTATGAAATGAATACATGGTGTGAGGTATATGACGGCAGCAGGCAGCAGGTTGTATTTTTAAGCTATGAACAGCAGCATGACCAGCTGCGGCAGTTGATGCAGACCGGGGAAGCCTTACCGGTAATCGCTGTCGAAGGCAAAAAAGGAAGCGGACGCCGGCAGCTGATCAGATGCATGATGTCTGAACGCAGAGAAAGAGTGATTTTTGCTGATTTTCGCAGAATTGCACAGCTTGAACAGGACAAGGATAAGATAGATGCACTGTTTCTGGAAAGCATATTGCAGAATAGTGCATTGTGTATATGTAATTGCACCAATACCGAAAGCATGGAGTATATCCTGCAAAAGAAAAGACGCTGCCCTCTGTTTGTGACAACGGATGAAGAGAACGGAAACTATCTGAGCAGTCAACACAATATCTTCAGGATCACTATGCCACGTCCTGCCATGGAAGATAAAATCACATTCTGGAAGTATTTCCTGGAGAAGCGGGATATTACAGAGACAGACCCGGTGGAATTAAGCAATAAGTATGCCCTGAATGCCGGGGAGATCGAGCAGATACTGGATTATGCCTGCACGCTTGCCAACAGTATGGGAAGAAGGAAAGTGCAGCAGCAGGATGTGATAACAGCAATCAGAAAGAAAAATACAGTAGCACTTGGCTCCTTTGCAGAGCTGTTGGAGATGAAAGCCGGCTGGGATGATCTGATCATAGAGCCTGAGGTCAGAACGCAGCTGCAATATATATGTAACAGGGTCATGTATAAAAAGGTGGTAGGCACAGACTGGGGATTTGCACAGAAAGCAGCATATGGCAAGGGCACCTGTGCGTTGTTCTATGGACCACCCGGAACCGGTAAGACAATGGCAGCCCAGGTACTGGCGAATGAGCTGGGGCTTGACCTGTACCGGATTGATATATCACAGATGATTAGTAAATACATTGGTGAGACGCAGAAGAATATATCCGAGCTTTTTGATAAAGCAAAAGACAGCAATGCATTGTTATTTTTTGATGAGGCAGATGCCTTTTTCGCCAAAAGAACAGAGATTTCAGATTCCAATGACAGAAATGCCAACGCAGAAGTAGCACATCTGCTGCAAAAGCTGGAGGGCTATGAAGGAATTTCGATTCTGGCAACGAATCTGAATGAAAATATAGATAATGCCTTTAAACGAAGGATTAAATACATGGTGCGCTTCCAGCTTCCAGATAAAGCGACAAGAAGGCTGTTCTGGAATAAAATGCTCCCACCGCAGGCACCGGTAGAGGAAGGGCTGGAGCTGGAATATTTTGCGGACCATTTTGAAATATCCGGCAGTGAGATCAAGGAGTGCATGTTCCATGCCGCCTATATGGCTGCCAGTGAAGGCGTTCCCATCGGGAACAGACACATTATGGAAGCATTGAAATTGTGCATGGGTAAATACGGAAAGATTCTGACAAAGGATGATTTCGGATATCTGATATAAAAGGAGAGGATGCTGTATGGCTGAATATGATGTAGCGAAAATACAGGAGAAAAATACTGCCAAAGACAGAAAGAATATGTCGGCACAGGAACTGGCAGTACTCAGTAATGTATATGGAATAGAAAAAGTCAGTACATTTGATCAGTCACAGGATTCCACGCAGGAAGATATAAGAAATGTGAATGATATTTCCATAAAGTCGCAAAAAGCAGGATGGAACAGTGCTTTGGATTTCCTGAGTGGTCTTTTCATATGGAGGGATAAAATCGACTTTACTGTAAATGGAACACGTTTTACAGGTAGAGACGGTTATCAGGTCAGAGGTGGTGCTGTGCCTGTTTTTGATGGTGTTGTCGTTGATTTCCTTCCGGCTACACTCAAGGGTGATTTTACCGACAATTCCACGATGATGGCAGGCGGTAACAATGCCCAGTTAGTAGTCTATCCCAGAAATATGGACACGATGTTCTCTGTTAAGCTTGATGATAATGTAACAATCGGTATCGATGAGGGCTCACCATTCATTATAGGAGAGTCCAAAGAAAATATCTCCATTACACAGAACCAGGAGAATGGGAAACAGGTCTCCATTCATGCAGATGGTGTAATGCTGAAAAAGACCACAGATACTGACTTCCAGGATACGAGACTTGAACTGATTGAGCCGGTAGTGGACAATCCCGAAGAAACCAGAGAAGTGGAAGACGTATCCATCACCAGTGCAGGTGTGGTGATCAGCTATCAGGAGAAGCCGGAAGAAAAGAGCGAAGAAGTCCGGGAACAGGACAAGGAAGAGACTAAGGAAGAAACTAAGGAAGAAACTAAGGAAGAAATCAAGGAAGAGACTGATAAAGAAGTCCAGGAACAGGTACAGGAAGAAACAGACAGATTCTCACTGTCCAATAGCTTTGATATATTAGGTAAGGGCGGTGATGAGGAGGAAGAAGAGGAAGAATCAGCTCTTGAAAAAATAAAGGCATTCTGGGGCGATGATGCCAATTGGGCAAAAATAGATTTTGTCAAGAAAGCCCTGATTGAGTATTTTACAACAGGAAAAGTGCCCTCCCTTGAAAAAAATCCCTTTGGTGATCTTTCAGGTGTTGATAAGGAAGGAGAAACGGATATTTCAGTTAAATTCCCGATTCTTCCGGGATTGAATTTCAAAGTTGGTTTTGAACCTGGATATGAGATTAAACTGAGCGGTACGTATTTTGTGGAAGACGCTGAAAATTCTGCAATTACAATAAAAGGACTGGCTGAAAATATCGAGAAGTTATTCAATGAAAAGAAGGCAGATAAAGAAAATACGGGAAATACGGAAAACAAGGCAGATAACAGGGAGCTTGCCCGGATTATAGATATGGCAGAAGGCTTAAAATTAAAATTAGGCGGTGGATTAAAGGTAGATGGTTCACTGGCTCTGAAATTTACAGCCGGTCTTCAGGCAGATGCTTCCTATCTGTTTCAGGCAGATGCCAATCTGTATGCAGAGGGAAAACTGCAAGGAAGGGAGAATACAGGATTAGCCGCTGCAAAGTTGTCCACTACCATAGGAATAGAGAATGGAAAACTGGCAGTAGGAGATAAGGTCGATCTTAATCTGGAGGCAGGGCTGTCATTTAATGCCGGTGTGGGTACAGAGGGTAAAATTGTCTCCAGACTTTTCAGTTGGGAGAAAGAGCTATGGAGTAAAGAATTTGCTTCTGTTTCTATCTTTGAAGTAAATATGAACAGCCAGTTATCTGCGCCAACAGGTGAAGGAATCAGCGGTTTCAAGATGGTAAAGAGTGGTATCGGTTTTAAGACAATGTCCGGGAAAATGAAGCAGAATAACTGGGACAATCTGAAATTGCGGATGAATGACCCTTCTCCTGTTGTAAATATGCTGACTAAGGGTGCAGATGCGCAGATAAAAGATATGGATTCCCTGATACAGGAATATGAGGAGCTGAAGAAAAACACGCTATACATGGATGATTCCCGCAGCCTTTCCAAGCAGGAAGGGGAGGATTCTTTCCATAATATGAAGAAGCATTTTCTACATTTTACAGAATCGCTGGAGACCAGACTGAAAATGGCAAAGAATACATTAGATAACATGCAGAGTGCAATAAGCAATATGTTAAAAGCAGATGCATATCAGTCCAACATGAAGAAGACAGAGAAAAATATTAAAAAGCATGAAGAACGTCTTAACCAGATGCAGGAGTGGGCGAAATCTTTGAAGAATGGGGAAGAGGATGTGACTGCCATGCGTGATAGTCAGGCTTTTGCCAAGTATCAGGAGATTACAGGCAGCAGTGGTGCGGGGATGGTATCTGCAAGTAAAAAAGATATCAAACAGCAGGCGAAGCAGAATGTGGCAACAAGAGAAAACCTGTTAAGATATGAGAAAAGAAGACAGAGAGAGATTCTGCAGGATAAAGAAAAACTGATGCAGGAGTTAAAGGCGCAGTTGGATACTTCCCAAACAGATAAGAATAAAAACGATCCCGATTTTGTAAAATTTTATTTCAAAAAAGCAAAGGGCAGTAATCTGCGTAATCAGCTATCACTTTATTATCGTGATAAAGAAAGTCTGTTGAACTATGAAAAGGCGAGACTTAAGGAAACAGCAGGGAAGCACATAAATAGAAAATTTGCAGTGGAGAATTATGCAAGGATAGCGGAGAAAGAAAATTTCCGTACAGTAGACAGAGAAACCATTAAATTTTATGAGGAGACACTGGGTGCAAAAGAGATGATGCAGCATCTGGCTGATGTAAAAGCTACCTCTAAAGGAATTATTGAATATGAGATGAGAAAAATAACAGATAATCCAGATTCCAGAGTATATTATGAAAGAGTACAAGATCTGGAAAAATATAAGAAACGATTTATTGCTGCATCGGATAAATCAAAGAAAAGTACAGAAACCCCGGAGGAGGTATTACAAAAGGCAAGAAACTATTTCTTCGCTAGAGAAAATATAAATGATGTATTTGAACATTCGTATAGAATGGCAACGGCAGATGATCTGATAAAGTATGAGAAGAACTGGAAGCCCAAAGAGAATACTGCCAAAGAGAGAGGGGTTGAAAATGCAAATAATAAGATAGAAGGAATGGGGGAAGTTATCTTTACAGACTCTCAGTCCGGCATAATTGAAAGTGAAGAAAATACAAATAAGCTGGTGAATTCATTATCTGATGAAGGGCGCGCAGAATTAGACAGAATGATCCGTGAAAAGAAAATAGGTATGAGAGGATTATCCCGAGATATAAGACAAAATATAGGAGAAACGATAAGAAATAATGTTTCTCTTGAAACATTATTGCAATATCAACAAAGCCTGAAGAATAAAGATGGTAATACCGAAAAGAAAATAAAGTGTCTGGAAAGCTGGATAGACCAGGCAAAAAGTATTTCTGATCTATCTATGCGTCAGGATCTTATAGGGGATATTAGAAAACAGTACTTTTCAGGTCAACTGTGGAAGACACTTCTGAATGAGGATGATTTATCTATACAAAAGGAACACCAAAGTCTGATCAATGGAATAAAAAGACAAAAAATCAATGATATTTTTGTGCTTTATCAAATGTGGCTTGACCAGTATGACAAGTATGTAGGTTCTCATGATGCGAGAGCGAAAGAATTAACAAAATTAAAAGAAAAAGGTCTTGGCGATATGCAGATATGGGACTCTTATAAAGCAATGGGAGCCGGGAACAGATTTAAGCAGGAATGGAAAATGACACATACCGATCCGAAACTTAATGATATTACAATAGACCAGATGATCTTGTATGAGAAACGTAAATTAAGAAAAGAAACCAGACAGGGATGGATAAAACAGCAAATTGATAAATTTAAAAATGGAGATGAAGGATATTTACAGGCAAAAGGCGGGCATTATCAAAGACTGTTATCAATGATGGAATGGCGAGATCAGGAGTTAAATAAAGGAGAGACACCGGAAGAACATGAAAAAGAATTGATCCGCCGATATAAGGAAGAATTGAATGCAGGAGGAGGCTATGAATCGTTTCTGGAAGAAAATAAATATGAAATGGTTACTTATGATGACATTATAAAATATGAAGAGGGCAAAATACGTGAAAAGGGAGGAAAGCATCAGGATCGCATTGAGTACATTAAAAATTTAGGTAATAATCTGACTTATGAGCAGATGCTTAAATACCGTAACATGGCAATGTCCGATGGAGAGAGTACAAAGGACAAGATCAATAATGTAGTCAGTCAGGTATATTCAGGTTACAGTACCGGCTATGATAATTCGCTGAAAGCAGAGGAGGTATTGACACCGCAGATGATTCTTGAGTATGAGGAAAGACAGAAAGCTGAGATAAGACAGAAACATGATGAGAGAATCAGATTACTTGAAGATCAGGAGATATCAGATGACGAACTGTGGGAGAAATACCAGCAGATGGGCGGTGGAAAGAGATTTGCTAGGGTAAATAAGGATGAGATATCCCAGGAAAGTGAAGAAGTAACGCAGAACTTCTATAATTACGATAATATCACTGCTTATGAAGAGAGAAGGCTACAACACTATAATACGATTAAGAATAGTATTGATGAACCCATTAAGAAAATGCAGGGAAAAGCAGCAGAATTGCAGAAAAAGATGGAAGAATTGCAAGAAATCCAGGATAAAATAAATCAGGTGACTCCGGAAACGTTCTTCCTTGGAAATAACGCTTTGGACAAACCGGTAAATGATCTTGGACAGAAATCGACAGAGTCTAAGGATATAGTCGGCAGTACGGAGCAATATGGAACCGAGATCCAGAAAAAGGTGAGTGAACAGATAAATGAACTGGATGATTATCTGAATGAAGAGGACGTAGAAGAATTATTGGAATCATAGGACACAGAAGAAGATTTTGCAAGTACATTGGAAGGATGGTGAAGAAGTTGAATATCAGAGAACATTTTCTACAATTTACACAGGATGAGAACATTCCAGTCGTACAGATTGACAGAGATATGGACGTGCCGTCTGACCTGCATATCGTGATCATTGGAGAACATGGTAAATGGGATGGGATAGCCGTGCCCTTTGAAGAGGAGAAGCTGTTTGTATTCTATGTAAATATGGGGCTTATCGTCCCGGATGGGAAGAGAGAGAAGATTGCGGACTGGATGATGAAGAAGAACTTCCTGTATCAGTATGGAGGTCTGTATATGGACACGCAGACAGGGACTGCGATCACAAGATGCAGTATGCTTATCTATGGTTCAGATGAGGACAAACAGGAGCTGATCCGCAAGGCAGTCTATACAAGTGCTGTCATTGCAGACCAGACATATGAAGAACTGAGAGGCTTATTAGCTGTATGACGTCCTGTATTATCAAACAGGGTAAGAAAGTGTGTATTGGGAGAAAGATGAGATTTCGGGAGATTACAATAGAAGATAAGAACTGGATAGGGAAGCTGCGGGATACAAACAGATATTTACTGACAGCGTATGCATTTCCTGCACTCTATATGTGGAGGCGGGAAATGGGACTTACGGTTGCCGGGAATGAGAAATTCTTTATCATCCATAGTGATTCACTGAATGGATATTTCTATCCCTGTGGAGATGAGGCTGCCTGCGAGGAATGCCTGAGACAGTTGATCGGCAAGGATGGAGCCATGAACCTGTTCTATATGGGAGAAGCACAGATACAGCAGGCACAGAGCCTTGGAATCAAAGTCAGCGAGGACAGGGATTTCAGTGAATACATATATGAATGGAGTACCTTTGCCCATCCTACACAGGGAAATGGACATTGTATCCATGACAAGGTAAGAAAATTCTCCAAAACCAGAAATTATACTGTAAGGAGGATAACCTTGGCAGATACAGAGACATTGGCACAGATAACAGCAGAATGGGAGAACAACCGCAGAATAAAAGGTGATTCGCAGGCAGTTCTGGAGGCGATTGACAGAATGGACGAGCTGGAACTACAGGGAATCATGGTGGAATCCGGAGAGGACAGGGCATTTACACTGGCGTATTGTAATACATCGGATGTATACACCTTCAGCATAGTGAAATATACATCAGGCTTCAGCGCAGATGTGATCGCTGTCTGTGCACATGAACTGGCAAAAGCACTTGATGGACAGGGCAGATATATAGATCTGGAAGAGGATCTGGGAAATGAAGGAATGCGCAGAATGAAGACAGCATACCATCCAAACAGACTGGAGAAGGCTTATAAGGGGGAATATCCGGGATGAATAAAGAAGAACATTATTTTGCGGCGAAGATGTTCCACAGAATGATGTGGCCTGCATTGATAGCAGGAATCAGTCATGCTGTTTCTGATACGATAGATGCGGTTGCCCTCGGTTCAGGCATGGGAGCAGAGGGACTTGCAGCGATAGGGATTGTGACCCCATTGTATATATTGTTCAATGTGATCGGATATGGGTTCTCTGTAGGCGGTTCAGTGCAATTCAGCCAGAATCTGGCAGAAGGCAGGAGAGAAGAGGCAGTCAGGCAGTTCAACGTTACAGTAGAGCTTATGCTGGCTGTGTCGGTTATCATGGCAATAGCTGCCAATCTGCTGATGAAACCAATGCTTTTTCTTCTCGGTGTATCTGCCGCAGAAGGAGAGCTTTACCGGTTATGTGCAGACTATGCCGGAATCATGATGTCCTTTACACCTGTGTTTCTGTTGAATCTGGTATTGTATGATTATCTCAAGAGCGATAACGGACAGATACTTGCAGCCATCAGTACAGTGGTTGGATGCATACTGGATGTTTCTCTTAATATTGTACTGGTCATTATTCTGGATTATGGTGTAAAAGGCTCTATCTGGTCTACGGTCATTGCATTGTGTGTCAGTGTGGCAATCATGCTGATACATTTTGCCAGAAGAAAGGATGTACTTGAATTTCAGTTTTTTATTCCCTCAAAGGAGGAAATAAAGCAGTGTATAGAAGGATTCAGGATAGGCTTGTCTACCTCCGTCAAAGACCTGTATCAGCTTGTCTTTGAACTGACGGTGAATAATCTGCTGCTCAGGCTGGCAGCGGGGAATGGAACACTTTATGTCGCAGCTTTTAATGTCGTATTGAATGTATCCTATATAACCTGCTGCGCTGCAGACGCTGTTGTCAGTGCAATACAGCCTCTGACTGCAACCTTTTATGCAGAGCAGAACAGGGATAATCTCAGATTCTCCATGAAACAGGCATTGCGCTGGGGAAGTATCCTGACCGTTGTAATTGCTCTGTTGATCGGGGCAGGTGCAGAGAGTGTCGCAGGATTATTTGGAATGAGAGACACAATGACAGTCTATGCCATAAGGGTATTCTGTGTGGGAACTGTATTTGATGCGGCTATTACGGTTTTTGCCGGATTGCTGCAGAGTATTGAAGATGAGAAGACAGCGGGCAGGATCATTAGTATCAGATATTTGTATCTTCTTCTGCCACTGACGATTGGGTTTACCCTGATACATCTGTCCTGGTTCTGGTTCGTTATACCAGCAACAGCAATGATCAGCTGCCTCCTGATGGTTGGAACTGTAAGGAAAGTAGCAGGACAGCTGGCAGCAGAACAGAAAGAAGTATTGACCTATACCCTGAGTCAGGAGAAGGACATGGGAGAACTGATTGACAAGATCATAGGGTTCTGTAAGGAACAGAAAACTACGATGCAGCAGATGAATCTGGTCAATATGGCAGTGGAAGAAATCTGCATGGTCATTTTCCATAATGCCTTTGCAGGGGCAGAGAATGAATATATACAGGTTACAGTGTTCAGGGAAAATGAGCAGGATTTTGTACTGCACATAAGAGACAGTGCCATATCCTATAATCCCTTTGATGTGAAAGTAAGCAGATGGAATATAAATGAGCAGGACTATATGGACAATGTGGGAATCCTGATGGTCAGGGGAAAAGCCAAGGCATTTGACTATAGACGATATCAGGGATTTAATGTGGTGACGATTACAGTCTGACACATGTGTCAGACACAGCATTTGAGAAAGGTATGATGATTAATATGAAGAAAGTTTCGCTGGCAGTAAAGCTTGCATTACTGGTCAGTGTTATCGCAGTAGGAATTACAACAGTAGCCGTTATTGTGAGTTACAGGTCGCATTGCACTGCGGAAGACCGGTATTATAAGGAAATGGTATCAAGGATTGCAAACACGGCAGCTTCACAGCTTGAGAAGGACAGGGTAGAACTGCTGGTTGAGGCAGCCCAGGATGAGAAGCTGCAGCAATTGTCCTTGGAAGGTGATGATGCGGCAGTGGAGAACTGGCTGATCGGGAAGGGTCTGTATGATGATTATGAAGAGATAAGAGATCAGCTGGAATCTATCAGAGCCGGTATGGAGATCAAGGATATCTATCTGCAGACACAGATAGACCAGACATCCATTGCAATAGTTGATCCGGTGGAATCAGTGGGTTCCTTTGGATACCCAACAGAGAATGAACCTGAATTTGCACAGTATAACAGCAATACCCGAATTCCGGCTACGGTCTCTAATGGGGAATACGGATGGCTGTGTTCAGGGTATGAGGTTTTTTATAATGAAGCAGGCGAAGCAATAGCGACAGTTGGAGTCGATATCAGCATGGACAGAATCATGGAGATAAGATTCCGGTATCTGGGTAAGCTGGCACTGTCAATGACAAGCCTCATGGTACTGCTTGGGGCTTTGATGGTATGGTACAGCAGGAGACAGATCGTGGTGCCGGTCCAGAAGCTTACACAGGCGGCAGAGGGATTCCTCAGAAGCGAAAAAGAAAATGATGACGGTGGAAGCACATTAAGTGAACCGATGGAGCTGGATATCCATACGGGAGATGAGATAGAGACACTGTACCATACAATACGTACCATGGAGATCAATATCAATGAATATACACAGGACCTTATGGCTGTTACGGCAGAGAAGGAACGGATCGGGGCAGAGCTGAACGTTGCGACCAAGATTCAGTCAGATATGCTTCCTTCCATTTTTCCGGCTTTTCCGGAGAGACATGAGTTTGAAATCTATGCAACCATGACACCTGCCAAGGAAGTAGGCGGGGACTTCTATGACTTCTTCCTGGTAGATGATAAGCACCTTGCCATGGTAATCGCAGATGTATCGGGAAAAGGCGTTCCTGCGGCATTGTTCATGGTAATATCCAAGACACTGCTTAAAAATGCACTGATGCTTGGAATGACACCGAAGCAGGCACTGGAAAGTGTAAATAACCAGTTGTGCGAGAATAATGAATCTTATATGTTCGTTACTGTATGGGCAGGTATCATGGATATTGATACAGGAAAAGTCGTGGCAGCCAACGCAGGACATGAATATCCTGCAATCCGCAGGGCAAATGGAGAATTTGAGCTGATAAAAGACAAGCATGGCATTCCATTAGGCTGTATGGAAGACTTTGTACATACACAGTATGAATTTGAAATAGAATCAGGTGGAACCTTGTATGTGTATACAGATGGTGTCGCAGAGGCAACTGACTCTGCAAATCAGCTATACGGAACGGACAGGATGCTCACTGCATTGAATCAGAAGCCGGACGCTGCACCGCAGCAGCTTCTTGCCAATGTGGCACAGGGAATAGAGGAGTTCGTAGGGGAAGCACCGCAATTTGATGATATTACCATGCTGGCATTGAAGCGCAGATGAGATGGAGGAACAGCCGTATGAAAGAAATCACTGTTGATGCAACAATAGATAATGTACAGACAATAACAGATTTCGTAGATGAAAGACTGGAAGAAATGAATTGTCCTGTGAAAGCGCAGATGCAGCTTAATATTGTCATTGATGAACTGTGCAGCAATGTTGCCAGATATGCGTATTCAGACAGGACAGGCAAGGTCACAGTCAGCGTGGATACCGTGGATAAGCCAATGAAAGTCTGGCTTACATTTACAGATGAAGGTGTGCCCTATAATCCACTGGCGAAGGAAGATCCGGATATCACATTGTCTGCAGAGGAGAGAAAGCTTGGCGGGCTTGGCATCTATATGGTGAAGAAGATAATGGATGAATTCCGCTATGAATATAAAGATGGTAAAAACATCGTGACGGTCTGCAAAGTTATCGAGGGCTAGTGTACTGTATCATTGACTTTCAGCTAAATAACGCAGGATAAATTTTCAGTCTGCAAGGCGGAGGAATGAGGCGTAGCGGTGGCTACGTCGATTGACGACAACGCAGCAGATGAAAACTTATACAAGTTATTTGGCGAAATGTCAGTGATACAGTACACTAGTTAGACATTAATTTATCAATGCTTGTGTTTTCCAGGAATCCAGTGTACAATTCGTGTAAGCGGTTACATATCATGGCGGAGAATGATATGAAGAAAAGAGGATGAAGATGACACTGCAGGAAATACAGGAAACACTGAAGATTTTGGATTCACTTGATATTGAAGAATGTCTGGGGCTTATGCAGGAGAGAATACAGCCTAAGCTGACAGACATGGAGATAGAGTTATTACAGTCCTGTGGGATGGTAACATCAGAGAATATTTATGCCCGGATGTCAGTGCCGCCTTTTCCAAAATCAGCCATGGATGGTTATGCAGTGTGTGCTGAGGATATAGAGGAAGCATCACATGACACGCCTGTCATTTTGAAAGTACAGGGTGAGATTCTTGCCGGAGATTATAAAGAGTTCCCATATCACAAAAATACAGCAGTCCGTGTGATGACAGGTGCAATGATACCACAGGGCTTCGATGCTGTAGTCAGACAGGAAGATACAGACTATGGAGAAACGCAGGTACAGATCTATGCATCAGTAAGACCTTATATGAATTACTGCAAGGCAGGAGAAGATATCCGCAAAGGACAGCTTCTGGCAGCGAAGGACACCAGAATAGAACCCGTACACATCGGGCTTCTGGCTAGTGTCGGTATAGATAAGGTCAGAGTGTATGAACCTGTAAAAGTTGCCATATTATCTACAGGAACAGAGCTGTGTACCATCGGACAGCCACTCTCAGAGGGCAAAATCTATAACAATATAGCATATCTTCTGGCTGCTGCCATGCAAAAGCAGGGTGTGCAGATCAGTTTCATGGAGACCTGTGCAGATGAAGAAAGTCTTCTTGCACAGAAAATACAGGATGCACTGGAGGTATCAGATCTGTTGATCACCACAGGGGCAGTCAGTGTAGGGAAGAAGGATATTGTACCTGCCGTATTAGGGCAGATAGGAGCGCAGATCCTGTTCCGCCGGGCGAATATACAGCCGGGAACACCTACGACAGCCAGTGTATATCAGGACAAGCTGATTTTGAGTCTGTCCGGTAATCCTTATGCAGCCTATGCCAATTTTGAACTTTATTTCTGGCCATTATTGGCGTCAATGCTGCACAATGCAGCATATGATGTGAAGGTGGATACAGCCATATTACAGAGCGAATACACGAAGGTCAACAAAATGAGAAGGCTGATTCGTGCAAGAGCGCAGGATGGGTATGTGTATCTGCCGGCCCAGGTGCATGCTTCCTCAGTCATCAACAACCTGCTGGAATGCAATTGTATGATAGATCTGGAAGCAAACAGGAAAGTTTCAATTGGAGATACGGTGAAGATCCGGTATTTTAAATAAAGATATGAAGAAGATAGCAGTCGGTGTCCTGGCGGGTGGTAAGAGTACCCGCATGGGTGAAAATAAAGCATTATTACAGATAAATGGCAAAAGATTCCTGAATCAGATCTGTGGGGAGCTGGGTGATTTCTCACAGGTCATTATTTCTGCTGCCCATAAAGGAGATTATGAAGACCTGGGACTGGATGTTGTCTATGATGAACATCAGGATATCGGTCCTATAGAGGGAATTTATCAGGTCTTGTCCCATGCACAGGAAGAGTATGTGTTTATCTGTGCTGCGGATATGCCTTTCATTACAAAAGAGCTGGTGGCATACATGACAGAGTTCATCAGCTCTGATTATGACTGCTACTGCATGATGGATGAGGATCACATTCATCCTCTGTGTGCCATCTATTCCAGAAAAATGCTGCCGGTCATCAAAGAGCTGATTGATAAGGGGCAGTATCGCCTGATGAATATACTGCATGCAGGCAGAACCAAATACATCAGGCTGGAGACCTCCTGCTTTGATAAGCGTGTTGTAAAGAATATCAACACAAAGGAAGAGTATGTCCGTCTGGTGCTTCCTGTTGTCTTTTGCGTCAGCGGAGTGAAAGACAGTGGTAAGACAGGGTTGATCGTTAAGCTGATCAATGAATTTATTACGCAGGACTACACAGTTGCCGTAATCAAGCATGATGGTCATGAATACGGGATGGATCACGAAGGAACAGATACCTGGCGTTTTACAAGAGCTGGCGCAAAATGCAGTGCCATTTTTTCTGATACACAATATTCTCTGAATGGACAGGGCAGGACAGATGCAGATACGATCAGACAGATGATTGGCTGCCAGCAGGGGATAGATGTGTATATCATAGAAGGTATGAAATATTCACCATATCCCAAAGTGGAAGTAGTAAGGCAGGAGATATCCGACAAAAGTGTATGTGATGAGAATTCGTTGATCTGTATAGCAACTGATGTAGTATCCCAGAAAGATGTGAAGTGTCCGGTGTATGACATGGATGATGTTTCCGGGATTTTTTTATGCATTAAAGGATACTTTGGATTAAACTGAAAGGCAAGGTTATTTCATATGAAGCTGATTAGAACAGAAGATGCAGTAGGACAGGTGCTTTGTCATGATATTACGCAGATCATACCGGGAGTGGTCAAGGATGCGGTATTCCGTAAGGGACATATCGTGACGAAAGAGGATATCCCCGTGTTGTTATCTGTAGGAAAGGAACACCTCTACGTGTGGGAGAAGAAGGAGGGAATCCTGCATGAAGATGAGGGCGCTGCGATTCTTAGAGATATCTGTATCAATGAAAATATGTCTGCCTCAGAGCCAAAGGAAGGTAAAATAGAGATAAAAGCACAAATAGATGGTCTGTTAAAAGTGCGTACAGAACAGCTTGGCAGGGTCAATGCGCTGGGTGAGATGATGATCGCGACAATCCATGGTAATTTCCCGGTCAGAAAGGGAGATAAAATCGCAGCAACAAGAATCATTCCTCTGGTCATAGAAGAAGAGAAGATGAATCGTGCCAGAGAGGCAGCTGGAGAACAGCCATTACTGGAGATTCTGCCTTTTGCCAAAATGAAAGCAGGCATTGTGACAACCGGCAGTGAGGTGTTCAAGGGCAGAATCCGGGATGCATTTGGACCTGCCATACGTGCCAAGCTGGAGGAATATGAAGTAGAGGTCACAGGACAGAAGATTGTGGATGATAAGCAGGAGGATATCGTGGCTGCGATACAGTCCTATCTGGATATGGATGTGGATCTGGTGTTGTGCACAGGCGGTATGAGTGTTGACCCGGATGACAGAACACCGGGAGCAATCAAGGCAGTAGGTGCGGATATCGTATCCTATGGTGCGCCAGTGCTTCCTGGGGCAATGTTTCTGATTTCGTATTACAATACTGTAAACAACAAGACAATACCTGTATTGGGACTTCCGGGGTGTGTCATGTATGCGAAGCGAACCGTGTTCGATCTGGTTCTGCCAAGAATTCTGGCAGGCGAGAGACTGACACCACAGGATATCAGCACTTATGGAGAAGGAGGCTTGTGTCTGAACTGCGAAGTCTGTCATTTCCCCAATTGTGGTTTTGGGAAATAATGTGAAAGGAAAGATTGTTATGGCAGGGTTTACGCATTTTGATCAGAATGGGAATGCAATTATGGTAGATGTGACAGCGAAGGCAGACACGGAACGTATTGCAGTTGCTACGGGATATATTCAGGTGAATGAAGAAGTATTTGATGCAATACAGAATCAGACAGCGAAGAAGGGGGATGTGCTGGGAACAGCAAGGATTGCAGGCATTATGGCGGCAAAGAAGACCTCAGATCTGATTCCCATGTGCCACCCACTTATGCTGACCAAGGTCACGGTAGATTTTGAAATGAAAGAAGAGGATCATACCATTCACTGTTATTGTACCACGAAGCTGTGTGGTAAGACCGGCGTTGAAATGGAAGCACTTACAGGTGTGAATGTGGCACTTCTGACCATCTATGATATGTGCAAGGCAATGGATAGAAGCATGGAAATGTCAGGCATTCACTTAGTAGAGAAGATGGGTGGAAAAAGCGGGCATTTCATCAATCGCAAATAAGAGGAGCAATGGATGAAAAAGAAAATAGCAGCAATGATTATGACAGTCGCTTTAGCGGCAGCATCTTTAGCAGGTTGTGGTACACAAAAGGCAGATACAGCACAGGAGACAACCGTTACACTGTTTGCAGCCAAGAGTCTGAATACAGTTATGGAAGAGCTGATTGTTGCATATCAGGAGAAATATCCCAATGTAAAAATTGTAGGAAGCTATGACAGCTCAGGTACATTGATGACACAGATTGAAGAAGGCGCAGCCTGTGATGTCTTTTTCTCAGCAGCACAGAAGCAGATGAATCAGCTGGAGCAGGCTGGACTGTTAGTGGATGGAACCAGACACAATGTAGTTAATAACCAGGTATGTGTTGTTACTTATAAAGGAAGCAATACTGCTGTAACAGGACTTGAAGACCTCTCCAAGGCAGGCAGCCTTGCACTGGCTGATGGCTCTGTCCCGGTAGGTAAATATACAAGACAGGCTCTGGTCAACGCAGGAATACTGAATGAGGCGGAGGATGTGTCCAAGATCACAACACAGGAAGTCTCCGAAGCACTGGGGGGAATAGAGATCAATGAGTGTGCCAATGTTGGTGCAGTAACCTCTGCTGTAGTAGAAGCAGCCAATGAAGCAGGAACCGTATATTATTCAGATACTTATGGATATGAAGACAAGCTGGATATTCTGGAGAAAGTGCCTTATGACCTTACAGGCAATGTCATCTATCCGATTGCACAGGTGGTAAATAAGGAAGCAGATGAATTACAGCAGCAGGCAGCGAAAGAATTTGTGGAATATCTGGTGTCAGATGAGGCGAAGGCTGTATTTGACAAGTATTATTTTGACACTGATGTAGAGGATTAATATGAAAAGTTACATAGCGGGGCTGGATTTTAGCCCCCTTCTCATATCATTAAAGACTGGTGTGGTGGCAACGGTATTTTCCTTCTTTCTGGGGATATTCACGGCGCAGAAGGTAGTTCGGGCCAACACCAGGGTAAAAGCCATTGCAGATGGCATTCTGACACTGCCCATGGTACTTCCGCCTACTGTGGCAGGTTTTTTCCTGCTGCTGATATTCAGTCTGAGACGACCTTTTGGTGCATATTTATATGATACCTTTCAAATCAAGGTCGTACAGACCTGGCTGGGATGTGTCCTTGCGGCTACAGTAATTGCTTTTCCCCTGATGTATCGTAACGCAAGGGCGGCATTTGAACAGGTGGATCAGAATCTGATCTATGCGGCACGTACACTGGGTATGTCAGAAACGGCAATCTTCTGGAAAGTACTGATGCCGGCAGCAGGACCGGGAATTGTATCAGGTACGATTCTGACCTTTGCGAGGGCACTGGGAGAGTATGGTGCGACCTCCATGCTTGCGGGCAATATCCCAGGCAGGACGAGCACGATTTCACAGAAGATCGCAATGGTCATTCAGGACAGTGATTATGCCACTGCCGGGTTCTGGGCTGCAGTGATCATGATGATAGCCTTTGTGGTCATATATGCAATGAACGTCGTTACAGCGAAATGGACACAACAGTAAAGGAATAGAGAGATAAAAACAATGGCATTACAGGTGAAAATCACAAAAAAGCTGGCAAACTTTACGTTGGATGTGGATTTCTCAGTAGAGCAGGAGATTTTTGCCCTGCTGGGGGCTTCAGGGTGTGGTAAGAGCATGACACTTAAATGCATTGCGGGAATTGAACAGCCGGATGAAGGTGTGATCGTGCTGAATGGACGGACCTTATTTGATTCGGCTAGGAAGATTAATCTGCCGCCCCAGAAGAGACAGATAGGGTATATGTTTCAGGATTATGCACTTTTTCCAAATATGACAGTATTGCAGAATGTCATGGCAGGCATGGGAAGAAGACCATCCAGAGAACAGGCGCAGGAGTATTTAAGACAGTTCCATATTGAAGAGCTGGAACAGCAGTATCCCACCAGATTATCAGGTGGACAGAAGCAGAGAGCTGCCATGGCACGTATGCTGGCTGCCAGACCGGAAGTGATTCTTCTGGATGAACCGTTCTCGGCTTTGGACAGTCACTTGAAATGGACCATGGAGCAGCAGATGAGACAGCTTCTGCAGGAGGTGCATAAGCCTACCCTTCTGGTATCCCATAACAGGGATGAGGTGTACCGGCTCTGCAATGTGGTAAGCTGTGTCAACCGTGGCAAGCTGGAAGTCATCGAGCCGGTTAAGGAGTTCTTCAGAAATCCAAAGACGAAGACAGCAGCCACTTTATCAGGCTGTAAGAATATAGCAGATGTAGAGCTGGCTTATGAAGAAGGACAGACTGTGTTGCAGGCTGCGCAATGGGATTATAAATTTGCTTTCACATCATTTCCGACACAGATGTCAGAAAATAAGATGAGCTGGGATGAAGTGGGGGCAATAGGAATCAGGGCACACTATCTGGAACCCATTTATCAGGGACAACAGGTGCAAATGGCAGAGAATGACAATATGCTGGAGCTTGCAGAATACCAGGTGATAGAGGATTCCTTTGAATGGATTGTTCTGTTCCGGGTAAGTGATAAGGGTGACTGGCTTCAGTGGAAGACCCCAAAGCTTCAGGAACAGGAGCTGGAGCTTCCATGCCGGTTCAGAATCCGGCAGGAGAATCTGTTATTTCTGAGGAAAGAATAAGCAGTAGAAGGATGGGACAGATACATGCAGGATAGTTTTGGAAGAAAAATAGAATATTTAAGAGTGTCTGTAACAGATAAGTGTAATCTCAGATGCCGCTACTGTATGCCACAGGAAGGCATAACAAGACTGGCGCATGATGATATCCTGCGTCTGGAAGAGTGGGCAAGAATCATCCGAATCATGCAGGAGCTTGGCATCACCAAGGTACGCTTTACCGGGGGTGAGCCTCTTGTCAGAAAGAATCTGATTCAGTTAATCAAGGATGTTCATGCACTGGATGGAATCAGTCAGATTGCCATGACTACCAATGGAATTTTGTTAGGAGAACAGGCAGCTGATTTAAGAGAAGCAGGGCTGACCCATGTCAATATCAGTCTGGATACATTAAATCCTCGGACTTTTGAAGAAATCACCAGAGTAGATGCGCTGAATCAAGTACTTTCTTCCATTGAGAAAGCATTGCAGGCAGGATTACAGGTTAAGATTAACTGTGTGCCTTGTCAGGAATGGAACGGAGAAGATCTGACAGATATTGCAGCGCTGGCGAGACAGTATCCGCTGGATGTCCGTTTCATAGAACTGATGCCGGTAGGCTGTGGCAGAGAGTATCATGGCATTTCTTCTGACAGGGTATTGGAGAAGCTGGAACAGCAGTATGGAAGGGCAGTTCCAGTTCAGGCAAACAATGAGAAGGGAGGTCCTGCAAAGTATTATGATTTTGCAGGATTTCAGGGCAAGGTTGGAGTAATCAGTGCCATGTCCCATCAGTTCTGTGGAAGCTGTAACCGGATCAGGATGACAGCAGAGGGCAGACTGAAGCTGTGTCTGCACTATCAGGATGGGATAGAGTTAAGACCATTATTAAGAGAAGGCAGGACAGATGATGAGATCAGAGAGGCGATTGTGGAGGCTGTCAGACAAAAGCCCAGAGCGCATGATTTCGAACACACGGCAGAGCATACAGATGCAGATCAGAGAAGAATGGTTCAAATTGGAGGTTAAAATGGGTAATATTGTAGCAGTATGTATCAGTGAGAAGAAGGGTACAGCGAAGCAGAATGTAGGTACTTGCAGGTTCATAGAGAACTGGGGGCTGGAGAAGGATGCACACGCAGGCAGCTGGCACAGACAGGTCAGTCTGTTATCTTATGATGAAGTGGAGAAATTCAGGCAGAGAGGTGCCAATGTGGCAGACGGCGCATTTGGAGAGAATCTGCTGGTAAAGGGTTTTGATTTCAAAAAATATCCTGTGGGAACGATTTTCAAGTGCAATGATGTAGTGCTGGAGATTACGCAGATTGGTAAGAAATGCCATTCAGAATGTGAAATTTTTCACCAGGTAGGAGACTGCATCATGCCAAGAGAAGGTGTATTTGCCAGAGTGCTTCATGGTGGTGAGATTCATGTAGATGATGAATTGGTGGTATATCCTTTCCGGGCAGGAATCATAACAGCCAGTGACAAGGGAAGCCGTGGAGAGAGAGAAGATCTGAGTGGACCTGCCATTGCGGAGCTGATCGGGCAGCAGGGTTATTATGTATGCAGCAGTAAGATACTGCCGGATGAGGAAGAAGACCTGTATCAGGAAATGGTACGTCTGGCAGACGAAGAGAAGGTGGATGTGATCTTTACAACGGGGGGAACAGGACTTTCGCCAAGAGATAATACACCGGAGGCAACACTCAGGGCTGCAACTAAGAATGTACTGGGAATTGCAGAGGCAATCCGTGCATACAGCATGCAGATCACACCAAGAGCCATGCTGAGCAGGGCAGTGAGCGTGATGCGTGGTCAGACTCTGATCATCAATTTACCCGGAAGTCCCAAGGCAGTGAAGGAAAGTCTGGAATTTCTTCTTCCATCCCTAGCCCATGGAATCCAGATCATGAAGGGCGAAGCAGGAGAGTGCGCCAGAAAGGGATAGAGGATGAATAAGGAAACCACCAAGAAGATACAGACAGTCATGGTACGAAATGACGGAACCATAACAACACAGTCAGAGGAAATCGTATGTGAGCATTTTCTGGATGTGTATGTGAATGAACAGCTTGTGGCACGACTGGTATGCACGCCTGAATATCTGAAGGAGCTGGTAATTGGAAGACTTCTGACAGAGCGTATCATTGAGCATATCGAAGATATAGACCAGATATATATTTGTGAAGAGAAGCGAAAGGCGAAGGTCTTTTTGAAAGAACAGATACAGGTGAATCTGGAGCCTACGCTGAAAGCAGAGCCGACCTGCTGCACCGGGAATCAGATTTACCTGCGCAATACGGCAATAGCTGAAAGTGGTACTTTGCCCAAAACGCAGTGGAAAAAGGAATGGATCTTTGCCCTGGCGGGTGACTTTGCCAGGGGAACCCTGCTGCATAAGAAGACGAAGGGAACCCACAGCTGTTATCTAAGTGTTGCAGGAGAGACAGTATTTGCGGTAGAAGATATTGGAAGACACAATGCATTGGACAAGGTGATAGGATATGCGGCATTGCATCATATCGCTTTTGAAAAATGCATTGTTTTTACATCGGGACGTGTGCCGACAGATATGGTCATGAAAGTAATTGCTGTGGGGATTCCCGTTCTTGTCTCCAAAGCAGTACCCACTGACGCAGCAATAGAGCTGGCGCAGCTTCGTGGGCTGACGCTGATATGCAGGGCGTGGGAAGACAGCTTTGAAATCTATACAGGAGATTGTTAATTAATTATTTTAATTGTTTTTATCTATGTCTTATAGTATGATGGAGTAAAGCGTGAAAGCGCTTACATATAAGATATAGGAGGATCTCATGTACTCTGAAAATGTAATTCAAAAGAACGAAATGAACGAAAAAACAACGAAGTTCCTTGATAAGTTCGTGAAGCGTGTCAAGGCAAATCCGCCAGGAGTCTGTCCCATTGCAGTGCAGCTGGCTTTTTTACAAAGTGCCAGAAGCCAGACCTGTGGTAAATGTGTTCCCTGTAGGGATGGTCTGGAACAGGTCGAGAATATGATGCGGCAGATACTGGATGGCAAGGCTGATATGGAGACTTTTGATAATATGGTAGAGTTAGCCCAGATGATCCAGGACACGGCAGACTGTGCGATTGGATATGAGGCGGCTAATATCGTATTACAGAGTGTGGAATTATTTCATGACGAGTATATGAGCCATATTGAAAGCCATAGATGTAAGGAAGAGATCGGACAGAAGGTGCCATGTATCTCCTATTGCCCGGCAAATGTGGATATTCCCGGATATATTGCACTGATCGGAGAGCACCGGTATGTAGATGCGATCAATCTGATCAGACATGATAATCCTTTTCCAACCGCATGTGCTTTTATCTGTGAGCATCCCTGTGAAGCAAAATGCAGGAGAGATCTGATTGACAGTCCCGTTAATATCCGTGGATTGAAGAAATTCGCAGTAGACCAGGTGGCAGCAGATCAGGTCAAAGTGCCGGCATGCAATGTTTCTACAGGTAAGAGGGTTGCAATCGTAGGTGGAGGTCCATCCGGCTTAACGACAGCGTATTTCCTGTCTCTGATGGGGCATAAGGTAGTCGTATTTGAAGAAAGAGAACATTTGGGTGGTATGTTAAGATATGGAATCCCCAATTACAGACTGCCTAAGAACAGATTGGATGAGGATATCAATGCCATCCTGTCTACCGGCAATATCGAAGTCAGATATAATACTGCCATTGGTAAGGACATTACCATGGAGCAGCTGCTGGAGGAATATCAGGCTGTATACATAGCAATCGGCGCACAGGCAGGTAAAACTGTAAAGGTAGAAGGTGCCAACAGCAATGGTGTATATTCTGCAGTGGATATGCTGGGAGAGATTGGCAGGGGTAATCTGCCGGATTATACAGGCAAGAGAGTTGTTGTTGTCGGTGGTGGAAATGTTGCCATGGATGCAGCACGTTCTGCAATCCGTTGTCATGCCAAAGAAGTTACGATTATTTACCGTAGAAGACAGGTGGACATGACTGCATTGCCATCTGAGATTCAGGGAGCCATCGAAGAAGGTGTAGAACTGCTTACCTTAAATGCACCTGTAAGAATCGAGGCAGACGAGGCTGGCAATGTGCGTGCCTTTGTGGCACAGCCCCAGATGATCCATGAATATGACCGACAGGGAAGACCATCTTCTGTCAATGCCAACAAACCCGAGCTGGAGATTCCATGCGAGATTGTACTGATGGCAATTGGTCAGGACATTGTATCACAGGATTTTGAAAAATACAGTGTAAATCCCAGAAGAAAGACCTTTGAGACCCATGACACAACCAGAGTAAAGGGTTATGAGAAAATATTTGCAGGCGGTGACTGTGTCTTTGGACCTGCAACTGTAATCAAGGCAATCGGAGCAGGCAAGATCGCAGCCTTGAATATTGATGAATACCTGGGATATCACCATAAATATCTGGATGATATCAGGATTCCAGAGCCAAGAGAGAATGACAGAACACATTATGGCAGAGTGCATCTGACAGATCGTTCCGCAAGAGAACGTAAGACGAATTTTGAGCCAATTGAGAATGGAATGTCCTTTGATGAAGCCATGCAGGAGTGTGGTAAATGTTTAAGATGTGACCACTTTGGCTGCGGTGTAATAGAAGGAGGACGAGTATAATGGGAGAGACACAGATGACTCATATTACAATAGATGGAAAAGAAATCGAAGTAGATTCCTCCTTAACAATACTGGAGGCGGCACAGAAGGCAGACATCAAGATTCCTACACTTTGCTATTTAAAAGAAGTCAATGAAATCGGCGCCTGCAAGATGTGTGTTGTGGAAGTAGAAGGTAAGAATCATCTGGTTACTTCCTGCAATACGAAGGTTGCAGAGGGAATGCAGATTCATACAAAGTCTGATAAAGTTGTAAAAAGCAGAAGACAGGTATTGAACCTGCTGCTTGCCAATCATGATGTCAGATGCTTCTCATGCAGCAAATCCGGCGACTGCCGCTTACAGGATCTGTCTAATGAGTATGGCATTACCAAGTCATGCTACGAAGGGGATGCAGCGAAGTTCGCACCGAAGAAGGAGAATCCATTCCTGACATACTATCCTGAGTTATGTATCAATTGCCAGAGATGTGTCAGCACCTGTAATAAGGTAGCCTGCAACGGTACATTGCATAATGAGAAGATCGGTACAAGAACTCTGATCGATGCTCCATTTGGTCCCGACTGGAAAGAAACAGACTGTGAATCCTGCGGTAACTGTGCAAGAGTCTGTCCCACAGGCGCACTGGTTGCCAAGAACAGGAAGAAATATCAGGTAGGTAAGGTGGAGAAGGTACTGACCACATGTCCTCACTGTGCAACAGGCTGTCAGTATTATCTGGTAGTAAAAGACAATGAGATTGTGGATGTAGAGCCTGCCAATGGTCCATCCAATCAGAATCTTCTCTGTGTAAAGGGAAGATTTGGTTCCTTTAATTTCGTACATTCATCGGAGAGATTGAAATATCCTCTGATCAAGAATAAAGAAACAGGAGAATTTGAACGTGCTACGTGGGATGAGGCATTAGATCTGATCGCATCTAAATTCAAAGAGATCAGGAAGCAGTACGGCTCAGATGCCCTTGCAGGATTTGCCTGTTCCCGTTCTCCTAATGAAGACTGCTATATGCTGCAGAAGATGGTGCGCTGTGCATTTGGCACCAATAATGTGGATAACTGTGCCCGTGTATGCCATTCTGCTACAGTAGCAGGTCTTGCAATGACCCTGGGTTCAGGTGCAATGACCAATCCAATCTCAGATATCACACATGATGTAGATGTTATTATGTTAGTTGGCTCTAACCCGGAAGAAGCACATCCTGTCATTGGTATGCAGATCCGTCAGGCAGTGGAGAGAGGAACCAGACTCATTGTAGTAGACCCCAGAGATATCGGTCTGTCCAGAAGTGCAGATATTCATCTGAAATTAAAGCCCGGAACCAATGTGGCTTTTGCCAACGGTATGATGAATGTGATTATCAACGAAGGCCTTGCAGATGAAGAATTCATCAGAACCAGAACAGAAGGCTTTGAAGAATTAAAGGAAATTGTAAAGGAATATACACCTGAGAAAGTAGCCGAGATCTGTCACATTGATCCGGATCACCTGCGTGAAGCTGCCCTGATGTATGCCAAAGCGAAGAAAGCACCGATCATTTACTGTCTTGGCGTAACAGAGCATTCCACCGGAACAGAGGGCGTTATGTCCATGTCAAACATGGCAATGCTGGTCGGCAAGCTTGGTAAATCAGGATGTGGCGTGAATCCGCTCAGAGGTCAGAATAATGTACAGGGCGCCTGCGATATGGGTGCGTTACCAGGAGATTTTCCCGGATATCAGAAGGTAATAAATCCCGAAGTCGTTGCGAAGTTCGAGCGTGCATGGGGTGTGAAGTTAAGCAATAAACCCGGTGTGCATGCAACAGATGTATTTGGCGCAGCCATCCGCAAGGAAATCAGGGGATTGTTCATATTCGGTGAAGATCCTGTGGTAACAGATGCAGATCAGCATCATATCAGAAAGGCACTGGAAAGTCTGGACTTCTTCGTTGTATCAGACCTGTTCATGACAGAGACTGCACAGTATGCAGATGTAGTGCTTCCAGGAACCAGCTATGCGGAGAAGGAAGGCACATTCAGCAATACAGAGAGGCGAGTACAGCGTGTGCGTAAGGCAGTGCAGCTGGAAGGCGAGATGAGACTGGATACAGACATCTTTATAGATTTGATGAATCGCATGGGCTATCCACAGCCACATCTGACTTCAGAGGAAATCATGGATGAGATTGCTTCTGTGACACCGATATTTGGAGGAATCAGTCATAGAAGGCTGGATAAGGGCGAGAGCATTCAGTGGCCGTGTCCTGATAAGAATCATCCAGGTACACCGATCCTTCATGTCGGCAAGTTCTCCAGAGGATTGGGCTGGTTCTATCCGGCAGAATATGTGCCAAGTGCAGAGCTTCCGGATGAGGAATATCCTTTCATCATGATGACAGGACGTATTCTGTATCATTACAATACGAGAGCCATGACAGGCAAGACTCCTGGACTGATGGAGAAAGAGGGACATTCCTTTATCGAGATCAATACAGAAGATGCTGCAAGGCTTGGTATTGAGAATGGAGAAAAAGTCAGAGTATCTTCCAGAAGAGGCAGTATTGAATCCACGGCAAGAGTCGGTGAGAAAGTATCTCCCCATGAGACCTGGATGCCATTCCATTTCCCGGATGGCAATGCCAATGTGCTGACCAATGCAGCTCTGGATAAATATGCGAGAATACCAGAATACAAGGTGTGCGCAATTAAGATAGAAAAGCTTTAAAGATAAGATAGAACAAAGGTGCCGTTTTCCAGTGAAATGGCACCTTTTTTGTGAGATAAATAAACTGAAAACTCGCTCTGTTAATTGACATCAAAACAGGGCATGAAGTATAATAATATTATAATATGCCATCAGTGTGACGTGATGGTGAGTGAAGGGGGCATATGTGTCATGCCGGGATTTGACAGAGATGAGTTTTGGCTGAAGGTTCTATCCTATTATCAGACAGCCAGAGAGAATAATTATCTGGTGAAACTGAATGAAGAACAGACAAAGGAATTGAAGGCTTTATATATCGAACAATATATTCCAATGGAGAAGCTGAGTCATTATGATGATGAGAAAATGCTCAAGAAGATGATGACCGCAATTGTATCGATCTATAAGCTTGATAAGGATATAGCCAGCAATTATGGTGAAGTTGTGGAACTGGTGAATTCGGTAGATTATGATGGAAAGTGTCTGTATTTGCATTTTGCGAAGATTTCAGCAGTGAAATTACGCAGATTTCAATTAGGCAAATCACAGAAACAGGTTGCAGAGAAAATGGGATGCAGTGTCTCTACTGTGAAGAATTGTGAGGAATTCTTCTGTGATCTGGACAGGCAGCCTCCTGAACTGGTTGCCAGGCTGGCAAAAGCACTGGAATGTGAACCGGAAGATTTGAAATAAGAAAGAATGAGGGATTGGAAATGGATAAAAAAGAGTTTAGTCCGATAGAGATTGATGCGATTGGAGAAATATCCAATATCTGCCTGGGAAATTCTGCGTCTACATTAAATATGCTGGTACGTGAAAAGATAGATATCACACCGCCCAGAGTAGAAATTATAGAAAAAAGCGAATATATCAAAGAAGTCTCTTCCAAAAGAGTCTTCGTTAAGGTAAACTATGTAGAGGGACTGAGGGGCTGCAGTATTCTGATGCTGGAGGAACAGGATGCCAAGGCAATTGCAGATCTGATGATGGGTGGAGATGGAAACGGACCTTATGCGCAGATGGAATTGGGAGAGCTGCATATGAGTGCCGTATCAGAAGCCATGAACCAGATGATGGGAGCATCCGCTACTTCACTCAGTATTATGCTGGAGCGTAAGACTGATATTTCAACGCCGGAAGCACAGTTTATGGATGGGGGACAGTATCTGGGTTATGCATTCCCGAATGATGACAAATTCATCAAGGTGGGATTCCGTATGCAGATAGGAGAGTCTATCAGCAGTCCTATTGTACAGTTGTATCCGTATATGCTGGCTAAAGCAATCAGTGATTTGTTCCTGATCAAGAAAGCCAAGGAGAAGGCTGGACAAGGCGAATAAACAACAGGATTTGGCAGGAGATTATGAGAAAGAAAAAGATCAGCGCAAGAGAATGGATCGAAATCATTATGAGTTTCACCAAAAAGATAAAGTATGACCACGTATCCTCTTTTGCGGGGCATGCAGCATTGTTTCTGCTTATGTCACTTTTTCCAATGGTGATGTATTTTATTTCTGTATTTCAATACATATCACTGGATGCCGGTATGGTATTGAATTATGTGAAACAACTGTTACCCGACAGTCTGATACCGCTTTTCAATCAGATTACACAGGAAGCATATAGTGGTTCAACTACAGCAATCCAGTCTTTTTCCATGCTGGTCATGCTTTTTTGTGCTTCCAAGGGTGTGTATGCAGTCATTATAGGAATCAATGCGGTATATGGAATCAGGGAGACCAGAAATTTTGTTATTCTATATGCGATCGCAATAGTTTATGTCCTGATTTTCTTTGGCATAATCGGTCTGATGATGGTATTGATTGTATTTGGTAATAAGCTGTATCATATGGTAATGCATTTTATACCGGCACTGGAGGCGTTTCAATCCGTTTTCTCGGTGGGCAAATATATTGGCATGTTGTTTGTCGTGTTGCTCTTTTTCCTGCTGGTATATATGAATGTACCCAATCGTAAGTCAAAATGCAGGTATGAATTTGCAGGGGCTTTATTTGCAACGGTGGTATGGCTGGTCTATTCGTGGGCGTTTTCTTACTATATTGATAACTACGCCCATTATTCCATTACGTATGGCAGCCTGGCAACAATCGTTATCTTTATTCTGTGGGTATATGGGACGATGAATATAGTTCTGATAGGGGCAGAGATCAATGTGGTTCTGCGTAAGTTCGCAGAGTATGGTTATAATTACAAACGTGCATACACATATTTCTGTGATGAGTATGAAGGGGACTTGCTACAGGACAGAAAGTAGATAGAGGGGGATATCAGTTATGATGTGTGTATTTTGTGGGAACAGGACAAAATGCTGGAACCAGCTTTCAGATGAACAGCTGGAGACAGAATGGGTAAAATGCGGTTATGATGACTATGTGCTGGATGAAGCGATAGAATTGGAGGATCTGTTGCAGGAGTCAGCCAGACGGGAAGAAGAAAAGCAGGATATGGAATTGGGACGTAATGCGGGATAAAGCATGAACGAATTTATTGTATTACAATTACGTATGAGGACGAGATGTACGCATCTTGATCCTCATATTTTAGTTTAGTCCAGCCATTATCCTGAATCTCTATGATATCGAATTCATACCCTTCTTCTACTGTAGTTAATACCTTTGCCTGATCGCTTGCAGCATCACGGATATTGACCTTGGTAGAGGTCTTGCCCCGGAGTGCAGAGGTGGGCTGTTGTTCGGCAGCAGAAAGAGAATCCCCCACAGTATCCTCTATATCAGCAGAGGTAATGGGCGCAGTAGCTTCTTCAATAACAGTAGCTTCATTCTCGGATATATTGATGTAGTGTGGTCGTCTGATAATCTGCACGCTGAGAAAACAGATTGCTATGATTAAAAGGACGATAACACCTTGTAAAATTCTATTGATCGTACGATTCTTCATATAAACCTCACTATGCATTGTGAAAAAATATATGTACATTATACTGAATCTATATGGAAGAAGCAAGAAATTGTATAGAACGACCAAATTTGTAATATTATTTTAATAAAAATGCAACAAAAATTGGGAGCGTTATTATGTATACATGTTTAGAGCTTGTTTAAAGTGCTGTTTTGTGATAATATATGGAGCGTGAGTATTCATAAAACAAGATGATGCGTCATAATTGAGAGAGTGTAGAAGATATAGGGGAGGAATCTATCTTGGAAAGGGAAAATAAAGACCTGGATAATTTCACAGATTATGTAACCAAATCCGAGGGAACAGAGGGTGCAAATCATATTATATTGCGCTTTAGTCTGCTTTTATATTTTGTATTGCTGGGAGAAACATTTCTCCAGTATACATTTATAGAGAATAATATATGGGAATATGTCTGTTTCTGGGGAATCACAGCAGTAATTATCTGTCAGGTCGTTTTCTTTATACTGTGGAGAAAATCGCAGCTTTATGGAAGAACAACATTACTTCTGTTTACAGTAGTCTTTGTCTACCTCAATGTGATCACGGATGGGAATAACCTGATTCTGTTGCTGCCAGTACCGATTGCAGCATTATGCATGCTGTATATGAGCAGACGTATGATGGTAGAGCTTTATCTGATGTGGGCATTGAACGGAGTATTGAGATTTGTACAGATATGGAACAGCGAAGAGCAGATGAAGCTGCTTCAGGGTTTTGCCTGGGTTGTTATGATATGTATTGTATATGCCGTTGCGGTGTATATGGTCAATGAGTCAATCAGTACACATTACAGGGAAGTCTGTCATGATCTGCATCATGAGAACAGACTGCATACCAAGCTTTATCAGCAGTCAACCGTTGATTCCACAACAGGTATTCTGAATCGTAATGCATATAATAACTACGTGATTGAGTACAAGGAGGGCAACTGTGATTCCATCAGTTGTATTTACATTGATGTGAATGGTCTTCATGAATACAATAATACATATGGTCATCAGGCTGGAGACAAGATGTTAAAGACGGTGGCAGCAGAACTAAAGGAATGCTTTGCAGAGCACAGCCACTATCGAATTGGTGGAGATGAGTTCGTAATTATCTGTGAAAATACAGCATTCAAGTCCATTCTAATGCAGCTGAATCATTTCAGGGAGCAGATGAAGATACATAATATTTATATCGCATCAGGAATGGAATGGCGTGATGAGAATATGAATCTTGCAGACATGATCAAGAAGGCAGATGCCAAGATGTATCGTGACAAGGAGCGTTTCTATAAGGCGTTCCCAAATGCCAGAGAGTGTGGTATGCTCTATCAGAATGCAGTAGAGTAAAAAGTTCAAAAAATGGTTGACATTATATAGTGCCTATGGTAACATATTCTTCGGTGACAGCGATTAATCGCAGGTAACTAGCTGGCGTGGCACAGTCGGTAGCGCGCAACATTGGTAGTGTTGAGGTCACGGGTTCGATTCCCGTCGCTAGCTTTATAAAGTAAAAGGCATAATGGTCGGTAGAATTGAAATAGTTCTACCGATTTTTTATTGTAAAGATATATTTACATAAAAAACAGGAGGCAACCGATTTGGTTGCCTCCTTATTATTATCTACGTGTTATTGTCCACCTGCGGCGGCAGCAGCGGCTGCCTGCTGGGCTTGTTGAGCCTGCATAAGAAGCAGTTGCTGACGTTGTTCTTCGATAACTTCCTGTGCATTAGGAGCAGCGAAGAAAGCACTGTTATGAGGACACATCTGTGTAGGGTCAGTTGTTTCAGTACCAGTTGTGCCATCATCTACAGGAAGACCATTCTCATCCAATGTAGGGATGGAAGTGCTCTGTCCACCATTTGCAATACCGCTGTCCTGTAGACGATCAGGAATACGTTCTACAATAGAGGATTGTTTGAATGGACACTCTTCTGATGCTGTCAGACCTGTGTAGGCACAGATATTGGAAGAATAGTGTACATCACAAGTTTCAGTAGGAACAGTTCCCTCAGCGAAATACTCTGTTACAACGCATCCATCACACACACCGGCAATAGGCAGTCTTCCTGATTTGGAGCATACCTGTGCAGTAACAATACCACTTGCCATAGGGAATGTCTTTTCTGGCAGATTCTCATGGATTCGTGACATAACTGCACGCCAGAGTGTCTTGGAGAGATTTCTCTCTGCTGAAGAGGAAAGGCTTACATTGTTATCATAACCTGTCCATGTAGTAGCAGTGTAGTATGGAGTAAAACCGGAGAACCATACGTCCTTATTATCGGAAGTAGTACCGGTCTTACCGGCGATTGCCATTCCACCAAAATTAACAGAACCACCTGTACCGGAAGTTACAACGTCCTGCATAGCACTGGTTAAGAGCCATGCGGTAGTTTCCTTGATGACAGGAGTCTCGGATGGTGAAGTGTTGTCAATCAGCACGTTGCCATCATGATCTACAATCTTGGTATAAAGCTTGGGCTTAATGTATACACCCTTATTGGCAATGGCTGCATAGGCAGCGTTTAATTCCAGATTGGTAACACCATCTGTAATACCACCGAGTGCAAGGGGCTGACCGATATCAGATACTACAGTACCATCGGATTCCACACGTCTGTCTACCAGAGTAGTGAAGCCAAAGTTCAGCAGGTAATCAAAACCTAACTGAGGGGTAATCTGCGTCAGGGTCTTAACAGCAACGATGTTAGCTGACTGTGCAATACCGTAACGCAGTGAGAGAAGTCCGCGGTAGCCATTTTTCCACCAGTTGGATACCGGTCTGCCGCTGGCATAATTATAAGGTGCATCATTCTGTACATCTGCCAGTGTAAGACCTGCACTGTCCAGAGCTGGAGCATACGTAGATACTACTTTAAAAGTAGAACCCGGCTGTCTGGTAGTAGTGTAAGCTCTGTTCAGAGTACGGCTTGCTTCCTTCTGTCCACGACCACCTACCATGGCAACGATATAACCGGTAGCCTGATCTTCTATTGTGATAGAAACCTGAGGCTGAGGAGTCAGAGTAATTTTCTCACCCTCTACAGTGTCACCTTCAGACATGACAGCTGCTTTGTAAGCATCAATAGCAGCCTGTGCATCCTCTTTGGACGGGTAGAGCATATTAAAAGAAGAATTTGTCTGCTTAAAATAGGATTTAAACATCTCACTACTGTGGTTTTCTTTTTCACCATTTGCTTTTTTCACGGTAAGGGCATAATTAAGATACCATTTCGTGTCGGCAGGATAGTTCTCTTCATTGCCGAATACATCATCACAGATAGCCTGGATATCAGGGTCCTGTGTGGTGTAGATATTCAGACCACCACTGTATAAGAGATTATAGGCCTGTGTTTCGTTATAGCCCTTTACTTCCATAAGGTCTTCCAGAACTTGCTCTGTCAGTGCATCTACAAAGTATGTAAAGACTGATTTATCTTCCACTTCTTCATTGACAGTTGCAATACGGTTGTAGACATCATCTGCCATAGCCTCATCATATTCTGCCTGGGAGATCATACCCTGTTCTTTCATATTATTAAGTACTTTCTCACGCCGCTCAGCATTTTTGTCAGGATGTGAGATAGGGTTGTACTTGGAAGGGTTCTGTGTGATACCGGCAATAACAGCACATTCAGATAATGTAAGCTGATAGGTAGGCTTATTGAAATAACGCTGTGCAGCAGCCTTAACACCCAGAGTATTCTGACCCAGGTTGATGGAATTCATGTAACATTCCAGAATCTGATTCTTGTCCCATACTTTCTCAAGTTCAAGTGCCAGATACTGTTCCTGAATCTTACGTTTGATACTCTGCATGGTACTTTCATCTGTCCATCCATCGAACACGTTATTCTTCAGCAACTGCTGGGTAATGGTAGATGCACCCTGTGAAAGTCTCCGGTCTTTTATGACCTGGACGCCTGCACGGATAATACCTTTGATATCAATACCATTGTGTTGATAGAAACGTTCATCTTCGATGGCTACAAATGCATTAGCCAGATTCTTTGGAATTTTATCCATGGATTCCCAGCTTCTGTTAGAGTCAGCGGCTACCAGCTTGGTAGATTCATTGCCCTGTGCATCGTAGACAACGGTTGCATATCCCTGGGGGATGATTCCCACATTGGAGATAGAAGGTGCCGAGTACAGAATACCTTTAAAAGCACCAATGCCCAGACATGCGCCGATTATACAAAATGCAAGTAATGCAATTAGAATCAGTTTCAAAGCAGCAACACAACACATCTTTTTTAGCTTTACTGATTTTGAAGTCAGGGATTTTTGAATCTTAGTGATTCCCTTTTTCCCATAATTCATAGTGTCACCTCCGCGTATGTAAAACTAGTCAACGTATAACTATTCTATTTATTATAGCAAATTACAAAGCCTAAATAAAGGCTTTTTTGCATCAGATGTAGAGACACTTATAGTATAGACATCTGTTTTACATTTTAATCCGCTTTTGATATACTAATTAGACAGGTATGTGCAGAAATGAGGATAAGAATGGAAAATAAACAGGAATATGAGCAGTATCGTATGCTATCTAAGGGAGCGCAGGCAGAACTGGTGGAGAAGAAATCCAGATTTATTGCTACAATACGCCCGGTATCTTCGGAGGAAGAGGCAGTTGCTTTTATTGAAGAAATGAAGAAGAAGTATTATGATGCCAGACATAACTGTTCGGCTTTTGTCATTGGAAGCAAAGGAGAACTGACCAGGAGCAGTGATGATGGCGAACCAAGTGGAACTGCCGGCAGACCCATGCTGGAGGTATTGACAGGAAGTGGAATACGAAATATTGCTGCGGTCGTGACCAGATATTTTGGAGGAGTACTGCTTGGAACCGGTGGATTAGTGCGGGCTTACTCCGGTGCTGTGAAAATGGCATTGGAACAGTGCGAGACGATCACGCGCCGGTATGGAGTGCAGATGCTGATTAAGACGGACTATAACGGAGTAGGTAAAATACAGTATCTGCTTGGAAGCAAAGATGTGGTAATACAGGATTCTGTATATGCCGCAGATGTACAGATGACCGTTCTGGTTCCCATAGAGGAATATGACAGACTGTGCAAGGAACTCGTCGAGGCTACAAATGGCAGAGTTGGGTTGGAAGAGGTAGAGAAGCTGTATTATGATGCATGAATCAATGTATAGTGGAATAACAGAACAACTTTTGTTTGCAACTCTGGAGTGCTATTTTAAGAATAACTGTGATAAATTGAAAACAGCAGAGGAACTTTATATACATGAAAACACATTGAGATACAGACTGCATCAGATAGAGGATGTAATGGACTGTGATTTGAAGAATGTAAATACAATAACGGATATAGTTACTGCACTGAAAGTACGGAGAATGCTTCAGATTCTTGATAAAGTATGATTGTAGATTTCTACAACGAGATAGGGATTCCTTGTTGCTGATAACATTGACTATAGTAAGTTACATGATTATAATTTCAGGTAAATAAAGCAAAGGCGCTTGATTGAAGAATTAATTCATTCGAGCGCCTTTTTGTATTTCTGTACAAAGAAGGAGAGATAATTATGAAACTTACGTATGAAGCAAGCTTAGAACATTTTTTAGACACATAAGGAGGATAAAGATATGGAATTTGTCAGAGTTGAGGTTATAACAGCTGCTACAAAATTAAATGGATTTAAGAAGGCAATTGCCAAACTTGGTGTTACAGGCATGACAGTAAGTCAGGTTATGGGCTGTGGTGTTCAGAAAGGTACGATGGAATATGAAGATGAGATTCATGAGGATATCGAATTGATTCCAAAGCAGATGATCATGATGGTCATGGAGAAAGATAAGTTGAAAAAGGTGCTCGATGTTATAAAGAAAGAGCTTTATACAGGACATATTGGAGATGGAAAAATATTTGTTTCTGAAATAACCAATATAATAAGAATCAGAACAGGCGAAGAGGATGAAGATGCTCTTCACTGATGGGAGGACTACTTATGGAAGAAAAGAAAAAATTAGGCTTATTCAGTGTTATAGCCACAGGAGTAGGTGTAATTGTTGCAACAAGCTGCCTTTTATCCCTGGGGCAGGGAGCTGGAACAATAGGAACCCCTTTTATCATATCTATGATTTTAGCATGTACGCTTAACTGAATTCCTATTTCAAAAGATGTCAGAAATGCAAAGAGAAATGTGCCTCTTGGGATGGTTTTAAGCCTTGCAATTATCCTTGTAATGCAGTCGATTCTTGTGATTGGTTTTAAGAATTATACACCCTGGGCTGATTTAGCGGCGTCAGCATCCCCCCATATTTTATATGGTACATTACTATTAGGAAATGTAGGAAAAGTATGGATGGCTATAGTAGCTATTCTTGCAGTTGTAAGTTCTGTAAATTCCAACATTGCAGCAGGTATGGCTAAAATAGGGCTTTTACCGGAGTTTTTCATGAAGCGTAATAAGAAAGGTGTTCCATACATATCTATTCTTATCATTGGTGGAGTTATGCTCATTATTAATGCAACAGGATTATCTACTACAGATGAACTTTCCTTTATGATTTTAAGTGCCAGTGTAATTTTGATGATAGCTTATATCCTTGTACAGATAGATGTTCTGATTCTGAGGAAAAGACTGCCTAAGGCGCCTAGAAATTTTAAAGTTCCACTTGAACCGGTAATTTCTGTAATTGGAATGGCTGGAACAGCCTGGATGATATGGAATATAGCCAGTGATAATGCAACAAGATTCAGAGTGTATAAATTATGCCTGATTATGTTCGCAGTACTGATCGTGTATGCAGTTCCATGGCTGAAAATGAGGAAGCAGGCATTTTTTAAACCTGTTCCAGTGGAAAAAGTCATGGCAATGGAAAATGATAAGTATCAGGAATATCATAGACAAAAAAAGTTAGAACAAAAAGCTAATAGTGAAACTGGAAAATGATTACCAAGCAAAAGCATCGTCAGAAGTGGCGATGCTTTTGCTTATATGTGGGAAGAAATTCTCAGCCAGGTTCCGAGATACGGGTAACACCTACATAGATAGCGGAAATCTTATACCAGGTAGGATAGTCTACAATTCCTGTTGCCGGCAGACCAAAGATTCTCTGGAAAGTTCTTACAGCTTCAGCAGTGCCACTGCCATAGATGCCATCCTCTGCAATTGTAGGAATTGCAGGATAATTCTCGGCAATACGGTTTAACTGCTGCTGCATTTGTAATACCTTTTGACCGGAAGAACCGATAGTCAGGTCATATCCGGGCCAGGAGGAAGGAACACCTGATATATATTGCGTGGAATTGATATACATGTCATTACCATAATAATACCGAATGATTTCAATAGGTGTATAACCCTGTTCACCCAGATAGCGGCTGCCCCATTGGGATAAACCTTCACAGGTTACGCGGTTGCCGTCACAGTAGGAAGTGAAGATAGGCTGCCGTACACCTGGGCGTGAGAGGTAATTGGCAAAGATGGAGTCTACAATACGGTCAATATTAGAGTAAATATTTCTGCCGTAGATCCATTTCTGGTCATAAGCGGTGGAAGAAGTAATTGTGAAGTCATAGCCCTGGTTGCGGTACCACTCTGTATACACCCTGTTCAGCGTAAAGGACATAATAGCCAGTGTATTGGCATAAATGGCAGACTCAGGCCAGGTAGCGTAGATTTCTGAAGATACAACATTTTTGATGTAATCAGTATAACGTACATAATAATTCTGAGCGGTGGGATCCTGCGGAACACCATCATGGACAATGACGTATTCAGGAATGACCACACGGCTGAGGACAATTTCGCCGGATTCATCCACAGGCTTGATCTCATCCTCCGGAATCTTGGGTGGATATTCACCATAGAGTGTATGATCTGGAATAACAATGGGCTCTTTCGGTCTGGGCTCTTCCAAAGGATTCAGAGATATGGGCTGGATAGCAGTGACATCAGCCAGAATCTCCGTACCTGAGATATAGGCATCTTCGTAGCCGGGGGCACTGACGGCTATATTGTATTCTGCATATGGCTGGATTTCATTAGCCGGATCTTTACTATAGGAAATATTCGGTGCCGGAAGACTGACAGACTGTGTCTGACCGGAATTATCAGTGGTGAGAGTCTCGACCACTGTATCCGGATTACTGGTAAGACTTATAGTGATAGAAGCATCCTTAACAGGGATAAAGCCAAGAGCCGAGGTTACATTGACAGACAGATTACCTGAAAAAGATAAGTTTTGAGTTTGTGCAGTATAGATTGATTTGGACATAACAAACCCCTGCAGCTATTTTAACAATAGTATATGCAGGAATCATCGGAAGGTTCTGTGCAATAAGAAAGTATTGATATTTTGATAGTTGTAATTTAGGGGTTACAGTATACCACATAGTATGCTATAATGGATAAACCATATGAGGAAATCGGTAACTGTACAATAACAGTCATATCGGAATTAAAAACAGAGGGTGGAGAAAGAAATGAAATCAGCAAATGAAAAGAAGATGGAAGCGTACAATCAGATGTGTGTCAGGCTGGGATTGCAGCCAAGCAGCGAATACGAGGCATTTTGCGGAGTAGTCAGTGGATATGATGTGGTAGTATCTGTACCGGATAAACGCTATCCCTGTAATTTTACAGTTGTCACTTCCGCAGAAGGAACGATGCTTTTGGATAAAGCAATGTCCAAGGAAATCGTAAAGATGCACAAGGCAGTCAAAACAGCGAAGCAGACAGGAAGACAGATTCGGATAACTATGCAGTGCAGGGGTTATAAGGATGTTGCAGATGCAGTTTATGAGGCTGTAAACGGACTGGTGTCTTACCTTTCATCACATGGTCTTGCTCCATGCTGTAGTAATTGTGGACAGCATAAACAGACCGCAGATTATTTAGTGGGAGCAGGCAGTGTAGTGCAGCTGTGTCCGGAGTGCGCTAATAATTATGGCAGCCGTATGGCACTTGATAACCAGCAGAATGCAATGAAAAAAGATAATGTAGTTGCAGGTGTTGTAGGTGCTTTCCTGGGATCAATCATTGGTGTAATATGTATCATTATTATCGGAGAGTTGGGATATGTAGCGGCAATATCAGGTGTGGTAATGGCTATCTGCGTATTGAAAGGCTATGAGATGCTTGGTGGTAAGGCATCAAAGAAAGGAATTGTTATCAGTGTTATTATCATGCTGGTAATGACCTGGGTTGGAGACAGACTTGACTGGGCAATTATCATATATAAGGAGCTGTCACAGTATGCTGATGTTAATATCACTATATTTGACTGTTACCGAATGATACCGGATATGCTTTCAGAAGGCTATATGGATATGTCGAATTATATAACGAATCTGGTTATGATATATGCATTTCTGCTGCTTGGAATGATACCAACAGTCAAAGGCTTTATCAATGATAAAAAGAACGAAAACAGAATGATCAGAATCGGTGGTGCAAACAGCACAGTAACAACAGAAACCAATTCAGAAAATATAGAATAACAAGAAAAAAAGGCGTATGAAAAATTTAAGTTTTTCATACGCCTCTTTTTTATACAGTCTGATCAATTGCCGTAGCATCTGCTGCGGTATTCTTTTTTGCACTGCTGTCATAGGTTGTGGATGTATCATCCTTTTTCAGCAGATCATTCAGAACAGAATTCGTGATTTGAGATTTCTTCTCTGTTTTATCCAAAAGCTCATCCAGTACTTTGTTGGTGATCTTCGTAGAAGATTTTGAAGTACTGTCATAAGTATATTTATTTGCATGTGTTTTTTTAGTAGTTGTTTTATCTGTAGAAGTTGAATCCTTGGAAGTATCCGTTTTGCTGGAAGTATCTGCCTTGGAATCGGAATTCTTGACTGAAGAATAATAAGAATCCATCAGTTTATGATAAGTTCCTCTTTTAATCAAGGAAGCATCTCCAAGAGAACTGTAGAGACTGCCAAAGGCAGACGTAGGGTTTCCAAGAGAAGTATTAAAAAAACTGTTAATAGAAGAAGACGTCCATGAGATATTTGCCATACATATCACTCCTTTTCTAATAAGGCTATCGGCATAAGGAGGTAAAAAGTTAATAGCGGAAAACACATTTTTTTCATATTTTGAACAATTTTTAATAACAAATTTTTCCTATGATAAGAAAAGATATTTTAGTAAGAGAGTACATTAAAAATGGAGGAGGAAGCATGGAGAACACATCAGACAATCAGGAGAAAGAGAAAAAAACACGTGTCGGCAGGAAGAAGCTTGTAGTCACTGTCATAGGAGTAGGTGCGGTACTTGTGGCAGCAGGAGTGGCAGGTACGATGTATTACAGACAGACCCAGAGCAGCACAACACAGGAAAATGGCGGCTTGTGGGGACATCAGAACGGGAAAAATATGAATGAGAATCTGGTAACGGCATCAGGTACGACTTCCATTGGCGTGGATGCAGTGACTTTTGCAATTGATTTCCTGGAGGATACCAGTCTGTATGTGGAAGAAGTGTATGTTTCTTCAGGGGATGAAGTGGAAGCGGGTACGCAGTATCTGAAATTCACAGATGACAGTATAGAAGAAGCCAGAAGTGAATTAGAGACTACGGCTAAGGAAGCAGAAATTTCATATCGAAGCGGTGTAATTACTACCCAGGAGAGCAAAATTGAAGCCAAGTATACATATCAGCAGGCTCTGTTGGATGCACAACAGGCGCAGCAGGTATATGAAGATGCGCTGGCAGCAGCACAGGCAACACTGGATGCAGCAGAAGAGACTTATACCGAAGCGCAGGATGATTATAATGAATACCTGTATAAGGTAGAAAACAACACTTTTTATGAAGATTACGAAGTAGAAGAGAAGAAAACAGTTTATGAAGAAGCATATGATCTCTATGTGAACAGAGTGGCTTATTGGGAGCTTACAGAAGATGAGCTGGATAGTCTGGATTCTTCTTCAAGTTCTATGACTGGCAGCAGTACGACAACCGTCAGTACAAGTACAACTGCTTCTGATAGTTCTGCGACCGCATCAGGTGGACAGGGGGATGCATCAGCAGCTGGCGGCATGATGGGTGGTGGCTCAAACGCGGCTTCACAGGAAGAACTGGCAGCCAAGGCAGACAGACAATGGATATTAAAGACGGTAGCACTTCTGGAAGAACGGATGGATGAGGCAGAAGATGAATATGAGCAGGCAAAGGAAGACTATGAAGATGAAATAGATGGTGCAGAGCTGAAATTGCAGAAATTACTGAATACCTATGAGTCCAAGCGGGAGGCATATGAAGCAGCACAGATTGCTTATCAGAAAGAAATTCTAAGTGCCAAGACGACATATGAGACTACTCTTGCAAAAGGACAGACGGCACAGAATGATTATGATACACAATTAACGAGTCTGTCTGAATCTTTGGAGAAGCTGGCAGATGCAAAACAGGAAGCAGAAGAGAATCTTGTATTATTTGAATCTTTAATAGGAGATGGATATCTGTATACACAGGAGGCAGGAACAATTCTTATGTCCAGAGCAGAAGAAGGAGAGACACTGGCTGGTGGAGATATCGTCTTTGCATACAGCAATCCGGAGAAAATTACAGTTTCTGTAGCAGTATCACAGGATTCTATTGCGCAGTTAAGTGTTGGGGAGAGTGCAATGGTCATGATCTCTGACTATGGCAATTATAATGGCGTGATAGAGTCTATTGATCCGGTATCTTCTTCTGACAGCAGAACTTCAGTTACATATACTGTAGAAGTTGCACTGGACGGAGATGTGAGTGATCTGAGCGCTAATCTGACAGCTACAGTAATCTTTGGCATGGATGCAGATAATGTACAGAATGATGAGGCACAGCAGCCTCGGACAGAGATGGAAGAAGAGGCACAGACACAAACAGAGGAAAATACACAGCAGGGAGGAAGCAGCAATGAGTAAAAAAAAGATGAGTAAAAAGAAGAAGCTTCACATTCTGCTGTGGATTGTGGCAGTACTGGTAATTGCAGGAGCAGCAGGCTATACACTTTTTATCAAACCGATGATGGAACAGGAAGAAATCGTATACAAGGAAAACACAGCACAATATGGTATCCTTCAGAATGGTGTGACAGAGAGTGGTACGGTAGAATTTGGTGTAACTTCACAGGTGTATGATCTGGATCTGTCCACAGAGGATGATGACGACGACGACGATGATGATGACGAAGAGGAAGATTACCTGAAAGTAGAAGAAGTATATGTGGCTGTCGGACAGCGTATTTCGGAAGGTGATCCTGTGTATAAATTCACACAGAGCAGCATTGACAAGGTAAGAAAGACTCTGACTTATGCAAAGACGGAAGCGCAGATTGCACTGAATGAAGCCCAGACCCAGTATGATGTGGGTGTACTGACTGCTGGATTGTCCTATGATGAGACAATGCTTGCTTCTTCTCTGGCAGAACAATCCTATAACAATACGATAGCGCAGTTGTCCAATGATCTGGCAGCGAAGACTCTGGAGATAGAGCAGCTTCTGGCTGATATTTATGACATTCAGTGTTCATTGGTAGAGGATGATTACAGAGACCAGAGGGATGACCTGAAAGAAGCTTATGAGGATGCCATAGAGGATGTGGAGGATGCCAGCGAGGAATATGTGACCAACCGTGTCACAGCAGCGCAGGCTTTCCGGACAGCCAGAGAATCCTATGAGAACTTCCTGAAGCAGTTCGACGAATCTAACGAGGAAATACAGGATAAGATTGATCAGGTCTATGAGATACAGGAAGAGATATTGTATACACAACAGCTTATGCAGAAGGATATTCTGGAAGCAAGCCAGACGTATGAGAGTGATACGTTAAGCGGAAGTATAGCGCAGAACACCTATGACAGCAGTCTTACAGGATATGAGAGCAGTCTGAAAAAGGCAAAAGAGGAACTGGAGGATGCGTCCCAGCTTCTTGCTGATTTTGAAGAGTTCATAGGAGATGGCACTATTTATGCACAGGGAAGTGGACTGATAACAGAGGTTGGCTTTTCCGAGGATGAATATCTGGAAACAACTGGTGTATTGATCTCTTATGCAACAAGCGATGCGATGACGGTGTCGGTCGATGTATCAGAAGAAGATGTTGTGACCATGAAGGTAGGTGACAGCGTAACGCTTGCATTCACAGCTTATGAAGATGAGACTTATGAAGGAATCATCCAGTCGATTACAACGACAGCGACCAGCAGGGATACGGCGACGGTCAGCTATCCGGTGGTGATTTCCATTCAGGGTGATACTTCAAAGCTGTATGAAGGTATGACAGCAGATGTGACATTCATTACAGAAGCTACGGATGCAGAGGTCATATATGTTCCAAGAAAAGCCATCGTGGAAGAGAATGGCAAGTACTATATATATAAGAAAGAACAGGACGAATACGTATTAAGTCCGATAGAAACAGGATTTACTGACGGAGAAAATATGGAGATTATCAGTGGACTGGATAAAGATGAGACATATTATATCGCAGGTGTTGCACTAAAGGAGGATAGCAATGGAGAAGAATAAGAAAATCTGGATAGGAGCCGGCTGTTCGATTGCAATACTTGGGATAGCTGCTGCTATAGGCGTGCTGATCTGGAAGAATGGTCAGACAAGTGAAGTCACATATCGCGAAACTACGGTAGAATATGGGAATCTGACGGTTGGAATTACAGAAGATTCCACAGTGAACATTGGTACAGTATCTCAGACTTTTGACCTGGATATCAGTGCATTGGTAAGCAGTGATTCTTCCTCTTCATCCAGTACAAGTCAGAATGATTCCATGGGTGGAATGGGCATGCAGATGTTTTCTTTTGGTGGAGATACCTATACATCACAATCTCAGGAGATGGTAATTGATTCTGTACATATTACAGTAGGACAGGAGATACAGGCGGGAGATGTGTTGTATACACTGACTGAGGACAGCGTAGAAGAAATCAGAACGCAGCTGGAGGAAGACGTTGAGGATACTCTGGCAGATTATCAGGCATTGACGGTAGAACAGCAGCAATCCTATCTGACTGCAAAACAGGGTTATGACACATATGTCACAAATGGAAGTCTTGCAGAACTTACCTATAATAAAGAACTACAGGATCTTCAGGATAAAGTGGATGAGGCGGCAGATACTTTGGAAGAGAAGCAGAATCAGGTCAATGAGAACCTGGAAAAGCTTGTAGAATTACAGGAGGAGCTTACTTCTGCCAAGAAAGATCTGAAGGATGCAGAGGCTGCTGTATCTGAGAATCATGATAACCGTTACAATGATCCCTACTATTATACAGTTTATCTTAACACGCGGGACATGGCACAGACAATCGTTGATGAGATAGAGGAAGATATTGAGTCTCTGACAGATGAAAATGAGACCTTGCTGACCGAAATAGGTGAAGCGACCAGAAGCTGGAATGAAGCATGCAGAAATCTGGAATCAGAGAAATTGACAGCGCAGCAGACACTGGAGACAGACCAGTACTATGCTTCTGTTTCTTCTGAATGGTACAGCATACAGACGACAAGCCTTGATAATGAGAAACAGAGTGCATATGCAAGCTATGAATCAGCAGTGAAGAAACTGGATGAATTCAACAGCTATATCGTTGGAAATGACGTTATAGCTGAATACAGTGGAGTGGTTACGGAAGTTCTGCTGGAAGAAGGAGATGGAGTGACCAGAAATACAAGTCTGGTGACTTTATATGATGCATCTGACGTCACAATGGAGATTACAGTAAGTGAAGATGATTATAAGGCAATCGACCAGGATGGGGAAGTCAACATTACTTACACTGCTTATCCGGACGTAGTATATAATGGTGTCATTAGTGAAGTATCTGACGCAGCATATGACAGTAGTTCGGGAGAAGTATATTATACGATCACTGTTACCGTGCAGGGTGATGTATCCGGGCTGTATGAGGGCATGACAGGTGATGTAACCTGCGTTACCAAAGAGACAAAGGAAGTTACCTATGTGTCTAACAGGGCAATCTTTAGGGATGGCACAAGATCTTATGTTAAAGTCCGGGATGAAAATGGCAGCATTGTAGAAAAAGACGTTACAACAGGCTTTTCTGATGGCGTTAATGTAGAAATTACAGAAGGATTGTCACAGGGCGATACTGTTCTGATTGAAAGTAAGGTGAGCGAATCATGAGAATATCAGAATTATTAAGACTTGTATGGATGAACCTCTCACAGAATAAATTCAAGGTCATTCTGACAGCAGTAGGTATTATTGTAGGTTCTGCTACGATTATGATGGTGCTTGCAATCGGTACAGGTGGTAAGCTGGAAGTAGCAGAACAGTTCAAAAACTTAAATGCAGGAGCAATTGACATTTCTTACGAATCCAATGCAACGGAGTTTGGGTCATCAGGTGGCAGCTTTGGCGGAGAACCCGGTGGAGGGGGAATGTCTGGTGGAGGTGGTATGCCATCAGGTGGGGGAATGCCAAGCTTTGACATGGGTGGAGGAATGCCCGGCGGCATGAGTTTTGGCGATGATGACCGTATGAATCAGGAAAATATCACACTCAGTACAGATGATATGGAGGATTTGCTCGTATTTGTACCTGGGATTGCAGATGCTACGATTTCTTATACTACCACGGTAGATGTGGAAGGTGGGGATCTGGATTCTTCCAGCTCCTATACCGTAGCCGGGGTAAAGTATAATTATGCCCAAATGAGTAACATGACCATGCTGGTTGGGGATTTTCTCACGGAGGAAAATGACGAAAATAAGGAAAAGTACTGCGTGCTTGGTTACACCGCAGCAAAAGAAATCTTTGGAAGTGCGAGTGAAGCCTATGAAAGCGTACTTTATATAGATGATAGACCTTATGTGGTAAGCGGTGTGCTGGATGAAATGGGCAGTGTATCTTCTGGAATCAGCCCGGATACAGCAGTATTTATACCCTATGAAACTGGAATCAAGTATATTACAGGAGACAATGTGAGTCCTACAATCACCGTGATCGCAGAGGATGTCAATAATGTAGACAACGTGATTACAAATATTGAAACAGTACTGGCTGACAGCTATGCCAATGCAGAATTTACTATATCCGATGCCGGTACGAAGATGGAAGCTGCTTCCAAATCCAACGAAACATTACAGATGTTATTAATTGCCATGGCAGTGATTGTCTTTATCGTAGGTGGTATTGGAATTATGAATGTCCTGTTCGTATCAGTTAAGGAGAGAACCAATGAAATCGGTATTCTAAAGGCACTTGGCTGTTCCAAGAGAGATATTCTGCTTGAATTTCTAATGGAAGCGTGCTTCATGAGTCTGATAGGAGCGATACTTGGTGTGTTATTGGCACTTGGCATCACGCCGGTTGTAGAGAGCCTGTCAGTACGTGTGGAATTGTCCGTATCAGGAGCTGTGCTTTCACTGGCATTTGGTGTGATTACAGGTACGATATTTGGCTTCTATCCAGCGTATAAAGCGTCTACACTGATACCGGTTGTTGCCTTGAATCAGGAGTAGAGGAAGGAGAAGGTTATGTATCGGAAAAAGAAGAAAAAGGCATGGATATGGATATTGATAGGGTTAATCGTGATTCTGGTGGCAGGTGGTTTGGTCTACTATAAGGAAGTGGTAATGGCTGCTGAGGCTTCTGAGGAAGAGGAAATTGTACTGGAAGAGAATCAGGAATGGAAGTATTTTAAGATTACACAGATTCTGGGTAATGAGATGACAGCAACTGTAGTGCAGGAGGATGGTGAAGAAACGACAGAATCAGGCACTTGGATGATTCCTGTGGGAACGGAAGTGGTAACAAAGCTGGGAACGACTACGACTTTTGCAAGACTGGCGAGTGGAGATACGATTAAAGTATTGATGCAGAATGAGGATGATGGAACGCAGGATATTCTAAAGATTTGGATTGTAGATTTAACACAGACCTCCAATGGAGCACCGGATATGCAGGGAGCACCGGGAGAGGATGGTGCTATGCCGGGAGGTGATAACTAATGGCTAAGACAATAGAGATTAAACATGTAAATAAAGGTTATATGTTAGGTGAAGAGAAGGTTCCTGTTCTACGGGATATTAATTTTGAAGTAGAAGAAGGCGAATTTGTTGCAATTCTTGGACCATCCGGTTCTGGTAAGACCACTCTGATGAACATTATCGGTTGTATGGATATTCTGGATTCTGGTGAATATTATCTTCATGGCAGAGCCATTCATGAGATGGAAGAAAAAGACTTAACAGAGGTGCGAAATAAAGAAATCGGATTTATTTTTCAGAACTACCAGTTAATTTCCACGTATAATGTCATGCAGAATATCATTATGCCATTGCTGATCCGTGGCATGGGACACCGGGAAGCCAGTGAAAAATGCCAGGATATCGTGAAATTATTGGGTATTGATCATAGACTTGACCACAGACCCAATGAGCTGTCCGGTGGACAGAAGCAGCGTGTATCTATTGCCAGAGCATTGGCATCTGAACCGGCTATCCTTCTGGCAGATGAACCCACAGGTGCGCTGGATCGAGCCAGTGGTCAGGAAGTATTGAAGTTGTTCAGACAATTGAATGAAATGGGAAATACCATTGTTATGATCACCCACGACCTTAACGTTGCAAAGGCAGCACAAAGGATTGTAAAGATCGTAGATGGACAGTTGTCGCCATATGAGGAATGAAAGTGATTATTCATAGCGAAACAATTAACAGTGTGTTAATATAATTATAAGCAGAGAAATAAAAAAGAACAAATATTCCGAACATATGTATTGATTTGCTTTTGAATGTATGCTATACTTTTAATACAGATAATAAACAAAGGAAGATTAATACATGGAGACTAATTTATCAAAAGCAATTGATATTACAAATGATACTGCGAGGTATGATGAGAGTGTAAAAGAACTGCTTGCAGATAAACAGGTACTAGCTAGAATATTGAAGTACAGCGTAGAAGAATTTGCAGAACTGAGCCTGGATGAAATTATAAAAAGTATAAGTGAACCTGATATAGCAGGGATTCGAGTAGAACCGGGGATGACTAATCTGGGAAAGGTTGAGAAGCAGTCAGAGGAGGATTTTGTTCCGGGAGAAGGTAAAAATATATATGATATCCGTTTTGTTGCATATCTTGGAACAGAGATGATAAAATTTCTGATTAACGTTGAAGCCCAAAAGAGTACGAAACATTATGATTTGGGATATCATTTAGATAATCGGATTATTTTCTATTTATCAAGAATGATTTCTGCACAGAAAGAAATTGAATTTTTTAATTCGGATTATGATAACATCAAAGCAGTTAGAAGCATCTGGATATGTATGGATTCTAACGCAGATGAAGATTCTATTAACAGAATCCGGTTTGTGCAGGAGAATGTATATGGTAAAATGATGGAATTGGCTAATCTGGATAAGGTACAGGGAATTATTATTCGACTTAGGCAAAAGGAGAATGTAGAGAGTTCCAAGAACTATTTGATAGCTATGTTGGAAGAACTCTTGAAGAAAGGGGACAAAGAGAAGAAAAAGAAGAATCTCTCAAGTAACTTTGGACTTATTATGACAGAAGAAACCATAAGGAGGATTGATCATATGTGTAATTTGAGTGATTTAATAGTAGAGCAGGGAATAGAACAAGGAATAGAACAGGGCAATGTCCTGCATTTAATTGGACAGGTATGTAAAAA
>ERZ1034946.140-NODE-140-length-58758-cov-132.352742_pt1 | contig 58758 bp, 49 predicted proteins | sample MGYA00520591_ERZ1034946 | MGnify/ENA primary metagenome ERZ1034946 (study PRJEB33766, sample SAMN09781753) | gut metagenome | biome: gut microbiome | host: Homo sapiens | place: Madagascar | study: EMG produced TPA metagenomics assembly of the PRJNA485056 data...
AAAGTCTGTATCGTTCAAAGTCCGTCGTTTATAGACAAAATTATTGCTAATTTTCGTAGATTATATATAATCCGGTATCGTCCGTTTGAATCTAATCTGAGCGCGGCAAACCCGAATTTGTAAAAAAATAATAAATTGTTAGCACTCATGCTTGACGAGTGCTAACTTGCGTGCTATAACAATCATGTAACAAAGAAAAACAATTCTGCAATTGTAAAACGGATTGTGGATGATTCTAATGCCAATACTTTGAATGTATGAAAAGGATATGTTAGAACATATAGAAGTATTAGCAACGATAAAAGGAGGGCGTGCTATGAACATTCAGAAATTTACACAGAAGTCCGTCGAGGCAATCAACGATTGTGAAAAGCTTGCCTACGATTACGGAAATCAGGAATTGGAACAGGAGCATCTGCTTGTTGCATTGTTGCAGCAGGAGGATGGATTGATCCCGAAACTGATTGAAAAGATGGAAATAGATCTTACGCATTTTATGGAGAATGCGAAGAGTAAGCTGGCCGCAAGAGTGAAGGTGTCAGGTGGAGAACTCCGTGTTGGCAAGGATTTGAACAATGTTCTGATTCATGCGGAGGATGAAGCTAAGCATATGGGAGACGAGTATGTCTCGGTGGAACACCTTTTCTTGTGTCTCCTCAAGTATCCGAATAAGGCGATGAAGGAACTGATCAAAGAGTATGGTTTGACGAGAGACCGTTTCCTGCAGGCTCTTTCAACCGTCCGCGGTAATCAGAGAGTGACATCTGATAATCCGGAAGCAACGTACGATACACTTGAGAAGTACGGATATGATATGGTGGAGCGTGCAAGACAGCAGAAACTAGATCCGGTTATCGGACGAGATGAGGAGATCCGTAATGTGGTTCGAATCCTTTCTCGTAAGACGAAAAACAATCCTGTGCTGATCGGTGAACCTGGTGTTGGTAAGACCGCTGTGGTCGAAGGTCTGGCGCAGCGTATTGTGAAGGGAGATGTCCCGGAAGGACTGAAAGATAAGAAACTTTTCGCTTTGGATATGGGAGCGCTGGTCGCAGGTGCGAAGTATCGTGGTGAGTTTGAGGAACGGCTGAAGGCGGTTCTTGATGATGTCAAGAATTCGGATGGACAGATTATTCTCTTTATCGATGAGCTGCATACGATCGTTGGAGCAGGTAAGACGGATGGCGCGATGGATGCAGGACAGCTGCTTAAGCCGATGCTTGCAAGAGGTGAGCTGCACTGTGTCGGTGCAACGACTTTGAATGAGTATCGTGAGTATATTGAAAAGGATGCTGCCTTAGAGCGAAGATTCCAGCCGGTTATGGTGGATGAGCCGACGGTGGAGGATACGATTTCCATCCTTCGTGGACTCAAGGATCGTTATGAGGTCTTCCATGGTGTCAAGATTACAGACTCTGCACTCGTTACGGCGGCAGTGCTTTCGAACCGTTATATTTCGGATCGTTTCCTGCCGGACAAGGCGATTGACCTTGTCGATGAGGCCTGTGCGATGATCAAGACGGAACTGGATTCTATGCCGGCGGAACTCGATGAATTGAATCGTAAGGTGATGCAATTGGAAATCGAGGAGACTGCCTTAAAGAAAGAGACAGACCGACTCAGTCAGGAGCGTCTTGCCAATCTGCAAAAAGAACTTGCGGAACTGAGAGACGAGTTTAATACAAAGAAGGCACAGTGGAGCACAGAAAAGGATGCCGTCGACCGTGTCAGCCAGCTTCGTGAGAAGATTGAGAGCACCAAGAATGAGATGAAGCAGGCACAGCAGACATACGATCTGAACAAGGCTGCCGAGTTACAGTATGGTGTTCTTCCACAGCTGCAGAAGCAATTGGAAGAGGAAGAAGAGAAGCTTAAGACAAGAGACCTCTCACTTGTGCATGAGAATGTCAGTGATGAGGAGATTGCGAAGATTATCTCACGCTGGACCGGTATTCCGGTTGCAAAACTCAGTGAGAGCGAGCGTAACAAGACGCTTCATCTGGACGCCGAACTGCATAAGCGTGTGGTTGGTCAGGATGACGGTGTCACGAAGGTGACAGAGGCAATCATCCGTTCCAAGGCCGGAATCAAGGATCCAACGAAGCCGATTGGTTCGTTCCTGTTCCTTGGACCGACCGGTGTCGGCAAGACAGAGCTCGCAAAGGCGCTTGCTGCAAGCCTGTTTGATGATGAATCGAATATGGTACGGCTTGATATGAGTGAGTATATGGAGAAGTATTCCGTGTCCCGTTTGATCGGAGCGCCTCCAGGATATGTCGGATACGATGAGGGCGGTCAGCTGACCGAGGCTGTCAGAAGAAAACCATATTCAGTTGTCTTATTTGATGAGGTGGAGAAAGCACATCCGGATGTATTTAATGTACTGCTTCAGGTACTGGATGACGGACGTATCACGGATTCACAGGGAAGAACGGTAGATTTTAAGAACACGATCATTATTATGACCTCGAACTTAGGATCCGCGCAGCTTCTGGAAGGCATTGACGAGAACGGACATATTCAGCCGGAATGTGAGGCTTCCGTTATGGAAGAACTGCAGGGACATTTCCGTCCGGAGTTTTTGAACCGTCTGGATGAGATCATTATGTTTAAGCCTTTGACGAAGGACAATATCGGCAACATTATCAAGCTGATGATGAACGATCTGAACAAGCGTCTGGCTGACCGTGAGATCAGCGTTGCTTTAACGCCTGAAGCAGAGAGCTTTGTGATTGAGCATGGATACGATCCAATCTATGGTGCAAGACCACTGAAGCGTTTCCTGCAAAAGCATGTTGAGACGCTCTCTGCAAAACTGATCCTTCAGGATGTAGTTGCAGCCGGGGATACGATTGAGATCGGTGTCACAGACGGTAAGCTTGAAGCGCATGTGAAGAAAGCGTAAAGCGCATTTGGAAATTTATGACAGTATGGCGAAAACAAAGTCAGGCTTTATGGTCATAATGTAGAAAAATAACTTTTGTATTGTAAAGTGTCGAAGAATCATGTATTCTAGTAGAGATGAAATGAATTTTTCGGCACTTTTTCTGTCATATGGAAAAGCGTTTTGGTTCATATTGATGAAATATAGAGCCAAAATGCAAGATGAAAAAATAAATTATTCATTTTCGCCTTGAGAGAAAGGCGAGAGACAGTGGGGATTGGGAATGGATTTATTTGAGTATATGAGATCACAGAATATGGAGTCGGAAGCACCACTTGCATCGAGACTTCGTCCGACGACACTTGATGAAGTTGTCGGGCAGCAGCATATTGTTGGTAAGGACAAGCTGCTTTACCGGGCGATTAAGGCTGACAAGCTTAGTTCCATCATCTTTTACGGTCCGCCGGGCACCGGCAAGACAACACTTGCCAAGGTGATCGCGCATACGACGAGCGCAGAATTTATGCAGATCAATGCGACGTCCGCCGGCAAGAAGGATATGGAAGAAGTCATTACGGCTGCGAAAAACAATCAGGGAATGTACGGTAAGAAGACAATCCTTTTTATCGATGAAATCCATCGTTTTAACAAGGGACAGCAGGATTATCTGCTTCCTTATGTGGAAGACGGAACGATCATCCTGATCGGTGCAACGACGGAGAACCCTTATTTTGAAGTTAATGGGGCTTTGCTTTCAAGATCGGTGATCTTTGAATTAAAGAAATTATCGAAGGATGACATCGAAACACTTCTGCTTCGCGCAATAAACGATAAGGAAAAAGGCATGGGAGCTTACAATGCAGCTATCGATGAGGATGCACTGGAGTTTCTTGCGGATGTCAGCAACGGGGATGCCCGCGCGGCACTTACTGCCTTGGAACTTGGCGTGTTGACAACGGATCGGAGCGAAGACGGCATCATTCACATTACAATTGATGTTGCGAGTGAATGCATTCAGAAGCGTGTGATCTCTTATGACAAAAGCGGAGATAATCACTATGATACCGTGTCTGCATTTATTAAGAGTATGAGAGGATCGGATCCGGATGCAGCCGTCTATTATCTTGCAAGAATGCTTTATGCCGGAGAGGATGTCAAGTTTATTGCAAGACGAATCATGATCCTTGCAGCGGAAGATATCGGCAATGCGGATCCGATGGCGTTGACGGTTGCGGTCTCTGCAGCACAGGCGGTAGAGAGGATCGGAATGCCGGAAGCCCAGATTATCCTGTCGCAGGCTGTCACTTATATGGCGAGCGCGCCAAAGAGTAATGCGGCAGTGAATGCCATCAGCAAGGCGATGGATGTTGTCGGGCGGACGAAGACACCGCCGGTGCCGACACATCTGCAGGATGCCCATTACAAGTCCGCTGAGAAGTTAGGGCATGGACTTGGCTATAAATATGCGCACAATTATAAGAATCATTATGTAAAGCAACAGTATCTGCCGGATGGATTGACCAATGAGGTCTTTTATGAGCCGTCAGAAAATGGATACGAAGCGACGATTCGGGGATATTACAGGAAGATACATGAGGATCCGGATGAGTAAACTCGCTTGACCGGAATATTGAATAGAAAGAAAGAGGAATCGAAGGAGGATTAACCATGAAATCTTATCAGGAGATGACAAGAGAGGAATTATTACAGGAGAAAGCACAGTTAGAGGCAGAATATGCCAAAATTAAAGATCTTGGGCTTTCACTTGATATGTCAAGAGGTAAACCATCCGCTGAGCAGCTGGATCTGTCGATGGGACTTTTGGATGCAGTAGATTCAAAGACGGATGTAAGGAGTGAGAACGGAACGGATCTGCGCAATTACGGTGGACTTGATGGAATTCCGGAAGCTAAGAAACTGATTGCAGACATGGTTGGCGCAAAGCCTGAGAATGTGATCGTATACGGCAATTCCAGTCTGAATATCATGTATGATCAGATTGCAAGAGCAGAGATTTTCGGCATCTGTGGAAATACGCCTTGGAGCAAATTGGAGAAGGTGAAATTCTTATGCCCGGTTCCTGGATATGATCGTCATTTTGCAATCACAGAGGAATTCGGTATCGAGATGATCAACATTCCGATGACTGAGGATGGACCGGATATGGATCTGGTTGAAAAATATGTAAACAATGATGAAGCTGTCAAGGGAATCTGGTGTGTTCCGAAGTATTCGAACCCACAGGGAATTGTATACTCAGATGAGACCGTACGTCGCTTTGCAAACTTAAAGCCGGCTGCTGCTGATTTCAGAATTTTCTGGGACAATGCATATGTGGTACATCATCTGTACGAGGATCGACAGGCAGAAATTTTAAATATTCTGGATGAGTGTGAGAAAGCAGGAAATCCGGATATTGTATTCCAGTTCTGCTCAACGAGCAAGGTAAGCTTCCCGGGGGCCGGTATCGCAGCAATCTCTGCATCAGAGGCCAATATTGCAGATATTAAGAAGCGTCTGACCATTCAGACAATCGGTCATGACAAGATCAACCAGCTGCGTCATGTCGCATTTTTCAAGAATATCGATGGAATCCGTGCGCATATGATGAAGCAGGCGGATATCATCCGTCCAAAATTCGAACTGGTTGAGAATCTGCTGAATGAGGAGATTGCACCGCGAGGAATCGGAAAATGGGTTTCTCCGTTAGGGGGATATTTCTTTGGCTTTGAAGCATTGGATGGCTGTGCAAAGCAGATCGTTGCAAAATGTAAGGAAGCTGGTGTTGTCTTAACAGGTGCCGGATCTCCTTATCCGTATAAGAACGATCCGAAGGATTCTGTAATCCGAATCGCTCCGACCTATCCTTCCAAAGAGGATTTAGAGGAGGCTGCGAAAGTATTTGTCACAGTGGTACGTATGGTAAGTGTCGATAAATTACTCGAAAAATAGAAAATATTCAAAAATTTACTGAATAATTGTGAATTCTTGGCAAATTTTTCTTTACGCCACGTAGTGTATTTGTTATAATTTAACTATTGAGTGGTGTGTTATGCACACACAGATTGAAGAATACGCGCGTGAAATTATAGGAGGTTACGTTATGGGGCTCTTTGGTAAGAATTCAAAAGCTGAGGAAGCAGCAAAAAAGGAACAGCAGGAGATGCAGGAACTGCTTGCTGTTGTTATGCAGAACGCACAGAAGCTTGCAGAATCCATCGATAAAGTGAGTGAAAAATTACATTCTGCTACCGACAGTTCGGTTGCAATCTCATCCGGAATGCAGCAGTTTTCCGCTACGATTCAGGAGATTACATCAAATATTACGGAAGTATCCAATGTTATGAATGACATGGAGAATTCCTTTAAGTCAATGAATGAGGAAGCTCAGGAAGGCGCTGATTATGCACAGAACAGCAACAATAGTGCATATGAGATCATGAAGAAATCCGAGACGGAAAAGAGTGAGGTCGAGGAGAGAGTAGACGAGGTTGAGAGAGTTCTTCTTGAGAAGATTGAGCAGTCAAAGGAAGCAGAGAAGATTATGGCTCTTACTGCAGACATTCTCGAGATTGCGGATCAGACGAACCTGCTTGCATTAAATGCATCCATCGAGGCCGCCCGTGCAGGAGAAGCCGGAAGAGGATTTGCAGTCGTTGCAGATGAGATTACAAAGCTTGCAGCAAGTTCCAGTGCGACTGCCAGTCAGATCAAAGAGATTTCCAATACCGTTATTACAGCTGTCAGCGATCTTGCCAATGAGGCGAATAACGTTGTTAACTTTATGAAGGATCGTACGATTGGAAGTTATACCGAGTTAGTTGAGGTTGGACGTAAGTATCAGGGTGATTCCAAGATTATGTTCGATAAGATGCAGGATTTTGCACAGGTATCAGCCGGACTTCTTGCACAGGTTGAGGATTCCAATAAGGCAGTTGAGGCAATCAGCCACGCTGCACAGGAAGCTGGTAACGGAGTCGTTGATCTTGCAGATAATGTAACGATGATCTCTGACAATATGGCTGTCATTCAGGAGAACAATGACAAGAATGATAGCTATGCAGATGAATTGATTGCTAAGATTCAGGATAAGATTCAGCCTGTTGAATAAAATTTTTCGTGAAAGAAATACTGTAATATCAAGGTGTTCCTCGTTGGAGGGACACCTTTTTATAAATTGGGTATTTACAAATCCCCAAATTTGTGTAATATATAAATTATCTTTTTTCAAACAATGACAGATGCAGACTTAGTCTGTCAAAATCAGGGGTGGCATTCTGCCACGAGATATCCCAACAGAAATCGAAAATTAAATATGGCAAAGAAACAAAAACGATAATTATATTTTGTATTGGAAAGGAATTCAGATTATGAAAGAAATTTTTCAGGAGTATGGTGGTGTATTAATCACGGTTGTCGCAATTCTAGCAGTTATTCTTGTTGTTGTCGCAGTTGTAGGAAAGGATGCAAACGGACCGATCGGCAAAGCGTTTTCGGATATGATCACTACATTTATTTCCCAGGCTAGAGCAAATGGTAATTTCCCAGCTACACCGTAAGGAGAAAAAATGGAACTTGGAAAAGAATATTTTGGACCTTTTTGGAAATTTATTACAAATGAAGAAATTACGGATGTAGACTACAACGGACATGAAGTATGGTTGACGAATATCTATAATGAGCGCTACAGAGTACAGTCATCCTATGTGGAAGAAAATATAACACCTGCATTTGTAGAACAGTTTACCCAAAGAATCGCCAATGTGGTCAGCAGACAGTTTAATAAGCGCTATCCGGAGTTGGAAGCGGAGACAAGTGAACTACGTGTGACGATTGTGCATGAATCGGTTGCAAGATCAGGAAGAAGTATCAGTATTCGAAAGACACCGCCGATTATCCGCTTATCGCCGAAGAAAGCAATCCAGGAAGCTTTTTGCGATGAAAAAATTCTGTCGCTCCTTGTCAATTGTGTGAACTGTAAAATGAATATGATCTTCTGTGGAATGCCTGGAATTGGCAAGACAGAGTGTATTAAATTCTTTTCGCAGTATATTCCGGGAAACGAGCGTGTAATTACGATAGAGGACACAATGGAGATTCGGTATTCTGTGACAAATCCGGGAAAGGATTGCATTGAGATGCGCGTAAGTGAGCTGTTTGATTACGCGGATGCCATTAAAGCAAGTCTTCGATTAAATCCGAAATGGATCATGTTATCAGAGGCACGTTCAAAGGAAGTTAAATATTTGTTACAGAGCTGGTCAACAGGAGTCTGTGGCATGACGACACTTCACACGGATGATGTGCAAAATATCCCGGATCGTATCCTGAATATGTTAGAGAGCCGTGTGGATGCGGATCGTCTGGAGAATGACATTTATCAGGCTATGGATGTTGGTGTATTGATTCGTAAAAGAAAGAATGAAAAGAATGAAATCTATCGCTATATTGATCAGGTATGTTTTTTCCTGCGTGAGAAGGGCTGTAACAGAATCGAGATGTTGGTGAAAGATGGAAAGTTGTGTAGGGAAAGCCTGCCGGAGCAATTGATGCAACGATTCTTAAGAGCATCGATTGCGAATCCTTTTGTCTGCGAAGACTTAGAACGACAGATATCTGGGAAGGAGGTTGTTATGTAATGACTTATCTGGCTGTATTGGTTGGAATGTACCTGTTACATTTGATGCTAAAGATGCATTGGATCACGACTGCAATTGTTACCGGTTACATGCTGCTTCGAGTGCATGTTCACCGTAATTGGTATCACAAGGCACAGGAACAGCGGCTTCGTTTTGGGGAGACGGCGGACTATCTGGATACTGTGCTGTATGCCTTCTTAAAAGAGGGAAAGGTGGAAGGCGCATTATCGGATACAAAGGCGGCTCTTGTTGATGGCCCAATGAGAGAGGTAGTTGGGGATGCATTGGATCATATGCATATGACATTTGATGATACGGATGTTATGACAGATGCATTGCAATTGATTGAAAAACAGTATCCTTGTCGAAGAATGAAAGCAGTACATGATTTTTTTATGCACGTGGAAAATTATGGGGGCGACGCTGCCAAACCGGTGGAATTGCTTCTTGCAGATAAGAATCGCTGGCAAAAATGTATTCAGGTAGAACAAAAGCAGAGGCAGAAAATGTTTACAGATATTGTGATGTCAATTGTGGCCTCACTTGTGATCTGTAGTATTATTCTTTATCTTCCGGTTATGGACATTAGCGCCAATATTATATCGCAGGCATTGACAGTTGTTGTTTTGATTTTGGATGATCTGATCTTGACGCGGGCACAGAAATTCCTTGCTGTAGACTGGTTGGTTTTAGATCTTGAGGATGAAAAACAACAGGAACAGCGTATGAAAAGATATTTGGAGTATGACAGGCACAAAGAAGTTCGGTTATCTTGCATTCTTGCCATGATTGGAATCGTGATTACGTCACTTTGCATTTTTGTAATGCAAAAGCAGGCTTTGGGTGCTGGAATGATGGTAATGACTTTAATTATGGCAAATCAGCATGAGATTGGGCGGAGTTTATCCATTAAAAATCTAAAGAAGAGTATTCAGAGAGCTTTTCCAGGATGGCTTATGGACATCATATTGTTATTGCAGAGTGAAAATGTGCAGGTCGCATTTGTAAAATCAAAGGAACATGTTCCGGTTGTATTAGCACATGAGGTAGAAACTCTTGTTGATCAGATTGAAATGGAACCGGAATCTGCAGAACCTTATCATAAGTTCTTCTGCCAGTTTCAGATCCCTGAAATACACTCGGCAATGAGTATGCTCTATTCAATCTCCATGGGAAGCAGTAATCGGGCAGATCAGCAGATCAGTGAATTGATTGAACGAAATCTGACGATGCTTGATGTGGCAGAAAAGGAGCGGCTGGCTAATCTAAGCAGCGGAATGTATCTTCTTTTCCTTGCCCCGGTAGTGACTGCTTCTCTCAAGCTGGTGACGGATATGGCAATTTTTATGCTTTCGTTCCTTACAAGTGGAAATCTTGCGGCTATGGGATGAAATTTCAGGTTAGGGGGAAAACATGAGTCAGATAGTGAAAGCGTTTCTTGGCGTATTTCTTACGATTTTTATGGCTGTGGTTGCTTTGGGAGTACTCAATACGTATATGGAAGTAATGAGTGCGCAGGATATGCAGGCGCGAATAGTGGACGAGTTGGAAAACAGTAATTTTAATGCGGATGTGATGAGCGCTTGCTTTAAGCGGTGTGCAGAAGCGGGATATGAACTTGCGGTTACCACATATGGGGAAGGTGGTGCGATTGTTGCAATTCATGGACAACAGGAGGTGCCGGCGGTAAACGATGCGGTATCAATGGCTAAGGTGGAATTGCGATTCCCTATGAAAAGTGTATTTCTCGGAATTGATCAGTCACGTGTATTTGTTGGATATGCGAGATAGGAGGAAAAATTGAAAACGATAATGGAAGAGTATGGAATCAGTGTGCTGATGCTTGTAATGGGCATTGGAGTACTTGCCGGGCTTACGCAGGCACTTGGTATGATCTGTGCATGATAAGCGGATGATGAATATTGAGTAGAAAATAGCAGAGGATGAAGACTACAGAGATCATAAGGGAAGGAGTTGCGAAATGAAAGAAATTATAAATGAGTATGGGAGTATGGTTCTTGCAGTCACGGGTTTGATATTGTTTTTTGGAACAATGGGGGCGGTCGTACTGTCTCGAAGTGGGCTTCTGATGCAGATGATACAGACCTGGATGTATGGAGGTGTATGACGGATGAAAGAAATCATGCGACAATATGGACAGAGTGTGATTGCAGTCGTGGTTGCAGTGCTGTTATTTGGAATTATTGGTGGAAGTGTGACCGGGCAATCCAAGTCGATCTATACGCAGACAGGACAGCTTGTGAAGCAGGTGAATCTGGATGCAGTAGGGGAAAACGCAGAGTTTGAACGGTACTGGAGGCTTCGATGAAAAATATTATTCTTGGAATGATCGGTGGTGCGGTTGCAATCTATCTTGTAGTGTTTTGTCTAAGCGTGTATAGTATCTCGGCGCGTAAAAATGAAATGGAAAATTGTATCTCACAGGTATTGGAACAGAATATGATACATTTTTACGGGAATACGGACAATGATGTAGAAGTAAAGCAGGCGGTAACGCAGGATCTTATTACACGCTTGCAGGCGGATTCTAAAATTGTTGTTGATGTATATACCTGCGATATGAAAAACGGGATTATTGCTGCTACAATCCAGGAAGAATTTTATCTGCCGATTGGAACGAGAAAGAATATTGCATGCACGAAAACAGTAATTGCAGAGGAAGAAATTGTAGAGACCGAAATGTAAAAGCATGAAAGAGGAGAAGATATGGAAAACAATAACAGCAGAAAGGAAAAACTGTGGTTGTTTGTCTTTGGCATCGTTATGGTGTCAATTCTGGTGTTTGCAATGTCAATTCAGATTAAGAAGCAGGATGTCCAGATAAATTCATATTATGAACAGAGTTCACAATATGAAAATCAGAGTGTGTCTGGTCGATGGATCTACAAGGGAAAGCATGTAGTAGAAAGTATGCATCGAAAAGATCGGGATTATTTTGATCAGATACTCGAACAATGGCTCGAGGGTTCGCTGACGGATACTGAGCTTACCGATTGGATGATGCTGCGGTTGCAGGAATGTGATATAGATGTACAAACGATAGGTGTCATGAGCCAACAAGTGTGCCTGTTTGAGAGCGAAGATGATGTTCCGGATTATGAAACACGTCTGCAAAATGCGAACAGTATCTATGAGTTTATTGGCTTATATACAGATGGGAAAAAAGACGCTGAAGGAAAATTAATTTGTTACTATTGGGAGGCTGGAGCTAGGTGAAAAAAGAAGAAAAGATAAAATATAAAAATCACAGGATGCTATATCTTGTGTTAGCTTTTGCATTATTTGTAAGTGTACTTGGTATTTCGTCACAATCAGTGAAGGCAAGTGTATGGAACAATGCATATACATATTATAGTACGTATGGGAACTCCGTTGTTTTTCGACCGATGACATCGACGGATGGAATGATTTATTATGCAACAAAGGCTAAAAAAGCAAGCACGAGCACAGTGTATCGAACCCTTGGATGGAAGGTTTCAATAAAAAATATGAGTGGAAGTACCCTTCAGACACTTTATTTTAAGCTTGGTGGAAGTTATATGTATGTGACAGATACCGTTACAAAGAACAATTATGAATACAATTTGTTTTCACTTTCGTTGTATCAGCTTAAAGGAAGACTGAATTCCAAAGCAACGACGGCTCTTACGACAGGCAAGGCAAATATAGAACTGAACGCGTGTATGACGATTGTAAAAAATGGAAGTGTTAAGGGACGTATGAATGATAGTGGCCCGGTTTCCGGTCAGGTATACACGAGTTATAGCGGAATCGCCAATGCTGCTAATTGGAGCAGCTCGTCAAAACAGTCGCTATACAACTATTTTAACAAGGAAGTGGAAGATCTGTTTTATCAGGTTGATGTGACGGCTGGAGAAGGAATTAAATCGGTAAGTGGATCCGGATGGTACTGTTACGGAACTGATGTAAGCGTGCAAGCTTGGACGAAAACCGGTTATGAGTTCTCAAATTGGACGGGATTACTTCGTGGCGGTTACATTAGTGACCATTTTATTGTAAATGAGTCCGGAAGATGCATAGCGATCGCAGAACCGAAAATGCTTCGTATTTATTATCATCGCAATTGGACACAACAGGATAGTGAGATCTACTGTCAGACCGTGCGGTATAATACAAATGGTGCAAAACTTGAAAATTGTGGATGGAGAAAAGATGGCAAACTTGCCTTGGGTTGGGCACTTGCATCAACGGCTGGGACGGCGAAATACAAAGTAGATGCAACAATAAGCAGTAAATGGATTGATCAGAATGCACCGACGGTACATTTGTATGCAGTATGGGAAAAGACAGATCCAACACCAGATCCAATGCCAAATCCGACGCCAACACCAACTCCAACACCGGATCCACCGCCGACACCGACACCGCCGGGACCGACACCAACGCCGGGTCCACAACCGACGGATCCGGAGAATGGCAGTGACCCGGAGAATAAAAAAACGACAACGAAACGTATTGTTCGTTGTCGCTTTATCAGCAGTCAGTACTTTGAAGATGAACACGAAAATCTGATTCCACAGGAGCGTGGTGGTCTGGCACCGGATTCGGTGTGGGCTACGGACTCAGTTCGCAGGCAGATCCTTCGGTATGCGTTACGTAAAGCATAGGTGAAGGACAAGATCAGATTGTTCTATCAGTCTTTGGACGCATCAGATTCCGGAAGTTTGATGTATACGCGCTCGATGCGATTCTTATCCATACGGTCAATTTTTAGGAGTACGTTATCATCTGTAATGATGATCTCGTTCTTTTCAGGAAGATGACCGAGCTGACCCAGACAGTAGCCTCCGATTGTATCGTAATCATCCGATTCGAAGATGTGACCTAATGCATCGCTGACATCATCGAGGTTGGCAGAACCGAGTACATAGAATTCACGATCGTTGATCGGCGTGATATCGTCGACTTCATCCTCGTCGTACTCGTCACGAATCTCACCGACAATTTCCTCGAGGAGATCTTCGAGTGTGATCAGACCGGCAGTAACACCATATTCGTCAAGAACGATTGCAAGAGAAATCGAAGATTTACGCATCTCAAGAAAGAGATCGGCCGTATTCTTGTGTTCGTATGTAAAGTATGGTTCACGCAGCATGGAACGGACAGAGAAGTTTTCGTCATCTTTCTCAAGGAGAAAATCCTTCATATTGATGATTCCAATCACATTATCTGTTGTATCTTCATATACCGGAAGGCGGGTAAACATATCTTCACGGAAGACATCGAGCACTTCCTGATAGGTTGCATCTACCTGAACAAATGTCATATCGATACGTGGTACCATAATCTCTTTGGCCTGGGCATCGCCGAAGTCGAAGAGATTATGGATCATATCGCGTTCTTCGTTCTCAATGACACCGGTTTCCTGACTGACATCCACGATGGTACGAAGTTCTTCTTCTGTCATCTGTTGTGCGGCATCCTTTGGATTAACGCGTAATAGGAAGAGAAGTCCCATGGATAATTTATTGATAATGAAGATGACCGGAGTCAGAATTTTCATCAGAACTTCAATGATTCCGGCGATTGCAAGAGCAATGGAATCTGCTTTGATTGTGGCAAGCGTCTTTGGGGTTACTTCGCCAAAAATCAGAATCAGAAAAGTGAGTATTCCGGTTGCAATACCGGCTCCGACACTTCCAAAATACTGTATCGTGAGGGAAGTAGCGAGAGAAGAAGCCGACAGATTGACAATATTATTGCCAATCAGGATGGCAGAAAGCATCTTACCGGAATCGTCAGTAACGCGCAGAACCCTGTCTGCTCGCTTATTGCCAGATTCAGACAGGGTACGCATGCGTATTTTATTGACGGTGGTAAGGGCTGTCTCTGACGATGAAAAGAATGCAGAGAGCAGCAGTAAAAGTATTAAAATAATAAGTTGTACTATGTCACCAGGGGTCAAAAAAATTCACCTCATAATTAAAATAAACTGTGTAGGAACAATCTCTTAGTGATCGTCGGAGCTGTAGTTCGGAGCCTCTTTTGTGATATGGATATCATGCGGATGACTCTCACGAAGAGAAGCTGCGGATATTTTAACAAATTTTCCGTTCTCTTTCAAGGTCTCAATATCCGGACAACCACAGTAACCCATACCGGAGCGGATACCACCGATCAGCTGGAATACCGTGTCCTCAAGAGTTCCCTTGTAAGCAACACGACCTTCAACACCTTCAGGAACAAGCTTCTTTGCACCTTCCTGGAAGTAACGATCCTTGCTTCCGTTCTCCATAGCAGCGATGGATCCCATTCCACGGTATACTTTGTATTTTCTACCCTGGAATAATTCGAAGGTTCCAGGTGCTTCGTCACATCCTGCAAACATGGAACCCATCATACATACGTTGGCTCCGGCTGCAAGTGCCTTTGTCATATCTCCGGAGTATTTGATACCTCCGTCTGCGATAACCGGAATACCATACTCTTTTGCAACTGCGTAGCAGTCCATGATAGCTGAGATCTGTGGAACACCGATACCTGCGACGATACGTGTTGTACAGATAGAACCAGGTCCGATACCAACCTTGACAGCATCCGCACCAGCTTCGATAAGAGCCTTGGCAGCTGCACCGGTAGCAATATTACCGGCGATAACCTGTAAGTCAGGGTAAGCGGCCTTAATCTTCTTGACAGACTCCAAGATATTCTTGGAATGTCCGTGTGCGGAGTCTACAACGATAACATCAACATGTGCCTTCACTAATGCATCGACACGATCCATCATGTTGCCTGTGATTCCAACGCCGGCACCACAGAGAAGACGACCCTGCTCATCCTTGGCGGAGAGTGGATACTTGATCTGCTTCTCGATATCTTTGATTGTGATCAGTCCCTTGAGATTGAAATCTTTATCTACGATCGGAAGCTTCTCTTTTCTTGCCTTGGCAAGGATGCTTTTGGCTTCCTCTAATGTAATTCCTTCCGGAGCAGTGATCAGTCCCTCGGAAGTCATGGATTCGCTGATCTTCTTGGTAAAATCGGTCTCGAACTTTAAGTCACGGTTCGTGATGATTCCAACGAGACGTCCGTTCTCTGTGATCGGAACACCGGAGATTCTGAATTTCGCCATCAGATTGTCAGCATCCTGTAATGTATGATCCGGAGATAAGAAAAATGGATCGGTGATGACACCGTTCTCAGAACGCTTTACCTTATCGACCTCTTCTGCCTGTGCCTCAATTGACATATTCTTGTGGATGATACCGATACCACCCTGTCTTGCCATTGCGATTGCCATCTTGGATTCTGTAACTGTGTCCATCGCAGCACTCATCATAGGAATGTTTAATACGATCTTCTTGGTCAGATGTGTTGTAAGATTGATCATGTTCGGTGTTACCTCAGAATACTGAGGTACCAGAAGAACGTCGTCAAATGTAATTCCTTCGCCGATAATAGTACCCATTTTCTAATTTCCTCACTTTCTTCTTATTTGTAAACTCAAACTTTTTAGAATAATTGTATATACAATAGCAAAATAATAGGGGAGTGTCAAGGGATGCAGGATGCATTATTACTTATAAAACAACACTTTTTTTCTTATAAATAAAAAGATTCACAAATGGACAGGCTTGTGCTATAATCGACTTAATTCAACAAGGTAATGTGTTACATTAATATAAGGAAGGGCAAGGGAGCCACAGGATGGACTTTCTATGCCCATTTTTTGAAATATGGCGCAGGATATCCTGTGAAAGAAAGGAAAAGTCTGCGTGCAAGAAGGAGTACAAGATGCAGTTCAGACCATGTATCGACATTCACAATGGAAAAGTGAAGCAGATCGTCGGCAGTTCGCTTAAGGATCAGGGAAGTTTTGCCAAGGAGAATTTTGTGTCCGGGCAGGATGGTGCTTTCTATGCAAATCTGTATAAGAAACAGGGAATTACGGGAGGACATATCATTTTACTCAACCCTCAGGGGAGTGAGTATTATGAGGCAACGAAGGATCAGGCACTGAAAGCACTTAAGGCGTATCCCGGAGGACTTCAGGTAGGTGGCGGGATTACATCGGAGAATGCCGCGGAATTTATTGAGGCAGGCGCGGCGGCAGTGATTGTTACGTCGTATGTCTTCAAAGATGGCACCGTTAATTATGAGAATCTTGATAAAATTTATCAGACGGTCGGCAGAGAACATCTGGTGTTAGACTTGTCCTGCAGATACAGGCAGATGCCGGATGGTGAGAGTGGTTACTATATTGTGACGGATCGCTGGCAGAAGTTTACGGATGAGAGGATGTGCACCGAATTGCTGGATCGTTTGTCTGAATATTGTTTTGAATTTCTGATCCACGCAGTGGATGTGGAGGGGAAGGCGAACGGAATCGAGGAGCCACTGGTAACACTTCTTGGAGACTGGGGGAAGATTCCAGTCACATATGCAGGCGGCGTTCACAGTTACGAGGATCTGGAGGAACTGGCAGAGCTTGGTCATAACCGGCTGAACGTTACGATAGGAAGCGCATTGGATCTGTTTGGAGGAACAATGTCCTATGAGCAGGTAATTCAATATATAAAGGAGAGAGAATGATGAGCAAGTATACGAAAGAAGATATTTTCCGCATGGTGGAAGAGGAGGATGTAGAATTCATCCGCCTGCAGTTCACGGACATATTCGGCACGTTGAAAAACGTTGCGATTACGGCAAGCCAGCTGGACAAGGCATTGAATAACAAATGTATGTTTGACGGATCCTCCATTGAGGGATTTGTCCGTATTGAAGAATCGGATATGTATCTGTATCCGGATCTTGATACCTTTACGATTTTTCCATGGAGACCGCAGCAGGGCAAGGTTGCACGTATCATCTGTGATGTATACTGTGCGGACGGAAAGCCTTTTATCGGAGATCCGCGTTATATCTTAAAGCAGCAGATCGGGGAAGCAGCACAGATGGGGTATACCTTCAATGTCGGACCGGAATGTGAATTCTTTTTATTCCATCAGGATGAGAACGGACAGCCGACAACGATCACTCATGAGAAGGCCGGTTACTTTGATTTGGGTCCGGTGGATCTTGGCGAGAATGCAAGGCGTGACATGGTGCTGACGCTGGAGGATATGGGCTTTGAGATTGAGGCATCCCATCACGAGGTCGCTCCGGCGCAGCATGAAATCGACTTCAAGTATGATGAGGCGATGCATACTGCCGACAATATTATGACCTTTAAGCTTGCAGTCAAGACGATCGCGAAGAGACACGGTCTGTTTGCCAGCTTTATGCCGAAGCCGAAATACGGAATCAACGGTTCCGGAATGCATATTAATATGTCATTATCGAAGGATGGTAAGAATATCTTTGATGATGCAGGCGGGAAACTTGGACTGAGCAAAGAGGCGTATTATTTTATTGGCGGAATCATCAAACATATGAAAGCAATCACAGTGATCATGAATCCGCTCGTCAATTCCTATAAGCGTCTGGTACCGGGATACGAAGCACCTTGTTATATTGCATGGTCTGCAACGAACCGCAGTCCGCTAATCCGAATTCCGGCAAGCAGAGGTCAGGAGACAAGAGTGGAACTTAGAAACCCGGATCCGGCAGCGAATCCGTATCTGGCACTTGCTGTATGCCTTGCGGCGGGACTTGACGGAATCCGCAACAAGATTGATCCTCCGGCAGAGGTTCCGGAGAATATTTATGAACTGGATGAGGACGAGCGCGAGAAGAGAGGAATCGAATCACTGCCTGCGGATCTGCACGCAGCAATCCGAGAGATGAAGAAGGACGCTTTCATTCAGGATGTATTGGGCAAGCATATCACCGGTAAATATATTGAGGCGAAAGAGGCAGAGTGGATGCAGTATCGCACACAGGTTACCGGCTGGGAAATCGAAGAGTATCTTTATAAGATATAGATAGAATAGAAACGATGCTTAGGTGACAATACAGTGAGTAACATAGTAATTGCGTTTCCGAAAAAGGAAGTCGCACAAAACATCAGAAAAATATTATCGCAGAGCGGATACAGCGTGCAGGCGGTATGTTCGACGGGCGCGCAGGCTTTGGCGAGTGTGAACAATCTGGAAAACGGAATTCTGATCTGTGGCAGCCGGTTTATCGATATGATGTACATGGAGATCCACGATTATCTGCCACCCGAATTTCAGATGCTTCTGATCGCTTCCCCGACCTCGATTCAGGAGAGAGAGGTGGAAAACCTGGTCTGTCTGGAGTTGCCAATGAAGGTGCATGAACTGCTGCAGACACTGGAGATGATGGAAGGGCAGATCCGCCGCAGGCGCAAACGCTTCAGAAACATCCCAAGGCAGCGTTCCGAGGAGGATCGACAGATGATCGAACAGGCAAAGGCGCTTCTCATGGATCGAAACAAGTTCTCCGAGGAGGAGGCACACCGCTACATCCAGAAGCGAAGCATGGAGAACGGAACCGGACTGGTTGAGGTCGCACAGATGATCTTAAGTCTGATGCAGGATGGCTAAAGTGTTTCTTTATAAAACGACCTGTGAAAAAACGGAGTAGGAAAGTAACCGAGACTTTACAGTAGTGTGATAAAATGCTAAACTGTATCTGTTCGGGATTAGTGCAGGCTAACGAGCCGGATGCCGGACAAAAGAAAATATAGAATAAAAGAAAGTGAGGAACAACATGTTTCAGATTAACGATAATTATCAGAAGCTGCCGGGCAGCTATCTGTTCAGCACAATTGGTAAGAAAGTAAATGCATATCAGGCTGCAAATCCTGACAAGGATATCATCCGTCTTGGAATCGGTGATGTAACACAGCCGCTTGCACCGGCAATCATTGATGCAATGCATAAGGCGGTCGATGAGATGGGACATGCGGAGACTTTCCGTGGATATGCTCCGGATCTGGGATATGAGTTCTTACGTAAAGCAATCGTTGAGAACGATTATAAAGCAAGAGGATGCGAAGTGGAGATCGATGAGGTATTCATCTCTGACGGTGCGAAGAGTGATTCCGGTAATATTCAGGAGATCTTCGGTGCAAACAACCGTATCGCAGTCTGTGATCCGGTATACCCTGTATATGTAGACTCCAATGTTATGGCAGGAAGAACCGGTACATACGATAAGGCAACCGAGACATGGAGCGATGTTATCTACATGCCTTGTACCGCAGCTAACAATTTCGTACCGGAATTCCCGAAGGAGACACCGGATATGATCTATCTGTGTCTGCCGAACAACCCGACAGGAACAACCCTTACCAAGGATCAGTTACAGGAGTGGGTTGATTACGCAAACAAAGTAGGCGCTGTCATCATATATGACGCTGCTTATGAGGCATACATCAGTGAGGATAATGTTGCGCATTCCATCTATGAGTGCAAGGGGGCAAGAACTTGTGCAATCGAGCTTCGAAGCTTCTCCAAAAATGCAGGATTTACCGGAGTACGTCTTGGATTTACCGTAGTTCCGAAGGACTTAAAGTGCGGAGATGTATCTTTGAATGCAATGTGGGCAAGAAGACATGGAACCAAGTTTAACGGAGCTCCTTACATTGTGCAGCGTGCCGGAGAGGCTGTATATTCAGCAGAAGGCAAGGCGCAGCTTAAGGATCAGGTTGCTTACTATATGAAGAATGCCAAGACCATCAAGGAAGGCTTAAAGGATGCCGGATATACAGTATTCGGTGGTGTGAACGCGCCTTATATCTGGTTAAAGACTCCGGAGAACATGACTTCATGGGAATTCTTTGATTACTTATTAGAGAAAGCCAACGTTGTCGGTACACCGGGATCAGGATTCGGACCAAGCGGAGAAGGCTACTTCAGACTGACTGCTTTCGGTAATTACGAGAATACCGTTAAGGCATTAGAGAGAATTAAGGCACTGTAGAAGATTCTGTAGATAATTGGATTCAATTTTGCATGAAGTGTTAAGAATTCATGGAGATTTGTCGATAGTATTATCAGAAGCAGATAATAGTGCGAATTTAAACGGATTTAAATTCGGGGATGATGGATTTCAAGGAGGATGAAGACATGAGTGTAGCAAGTGTAACATCACAGACCCAGGTATATGATTCTTACAATGCAGGCAGCGCTGCAAAGGCTTCCGATACTGCCAAGAAAGAAGAGGCTGCAAAGAAGGAAACGACTGCTGCAAAGACCGAGAATGAGGGTGTTGTATATGAGAAGAGCGAGGAGAAGAGCGACTCTTCCAAGAAGGCAACTTATTCTGTTAACAAGATGAGCGCAGAGGATCGTGCCGCTTTGGTACAGCAGCTGAAAGCAGATGAGCAGTCGCGCCAAGATCAGTTGACCAGTCTTGTTCAGCAGATGATGACCAAGCAGGCGACCACTTATGCGAATGCGAATGATATCTGGAAATTCCTTGCAAAAGGCGATTATACCGTGGATGCGCAGACCAAGCTGCAGGCACAGCAGGACATTTCGGATGACGGATATTACGGTGTAAAGCAGACGGCAGACCGCTTGTTTGATTTTGCCAGCGCATTGGCCGGTGATGATGTGGACAAGATGAAGAAGATGCAGGCAGCGATGCAGAAGGGATTTGATCAGGCAACCAAGGCCTGGGGACAGAAGCTCCCGGACATCAGCCAGAAGACACTTGATGCTGCAAACAAGAAGTTTGAAGAGTATTATAAGTCGAAGAGCAGTGCATCAGCAGGCAACACTGCAACATCTGAGACAGAAGCTTAGTTTTCATGCATACATAGTGCATGGTCTCTAAATGAGTACAGAGAATAGAAATGAGCCCGGTTTTGTGACCGGGCTCGAACTTTATTGTAATACCAAAAAGGAGTAGAAACGTGAAATATAATTTTGATAAGCAGGTAAACCGAAGAAATACCGGCTCCTTAAAGTGGGATGTACCGGAAAACGAACTGCCGATGTGGGTGGCAGATATGGACTTTGAGACGGTTCCGGAAGTTAAGGACGCGTTAGCAAAGCGTGTAGAGCATGGTGTATTCGGATATTCCATTTTGCCGAATGAATGGAGTGCGAGTTATGTAAAATGGTGGAAGAGACGACATGGACTGGAACTGGATCCAGACAAACTGATCTTCGTGACCGGAATTGTTCCGGCAATCTCGAGTGCGGTCAGAAAGCTGACGACACCAGCAGAGAATGTGCTGGTACAGACACCGACGTATAATATTTTCTTTAACTCGATCTATAACAATGGAAGAAATATCGTGGAGAATAGGCTTCTCTATGATGGAGAGAAATATCGTGTTGATTGGGACACGCTGGAGCAGCAGTTGTCGGATCCGCAGACGACGCTTATGATTCTCTGCAATCCACACAACCCGATCGGCAAGATCTGGGACAAAGAGACACTTGCAAGACTTGGTGAACTATGTTCAAAATATGATGTTACGGTACTTTCCGATGAAATCCATTGTGATCTGACGGCACCGGGAAGAGAGTATGTTCCGTTCGCATCGGTCAATGAAACGTGCCGCAATATCAGCGTGACCTGCCTTGCGCCGACGAAGACTTTCAACTTGGCGGGACTTCAGACGGCAGCCGTCTATGCGGAGAATAAGGTATTACATCATAAGATGTGGAGAAGACTCAACACGGACGAGGTGGCGGAACCGAACGCGTTTGCCGTATGTGCAACGATCGCGGCTTTCACTTACGGGGAAGAATGGCTGGATCAGCTCAGAGAGTATGTAGAAGGCAACAAGCAGTACGTGACAGAATTTATTGAGCGGGAAATTCCACAGGTAAAGGTTGTGAAATCGGAAGCAACCTATCTGATGTGGTTAGATATCTCGGCACTGACGACGGATTCGGATGCGATGTATGCGTTTATCCGTAAGGACAGTGGTCTCTATCTGGCATCTGGAAGAGAGTATGGAACGAACGGGGATGGTTTCTTAAGATTAAATGTGGCGACGAATCGCGCGAATGTGGAGGATGGCATGCACCGCCTGAAGAAGAGTGTTGAGGATTTCGTGAGACAAAGATAGTATTTTTAATAGATTGGCAATGTAAGGCATCTGCTTGAATTAGGGCGGGTGCCTTATTTGGGTGGTAAATAGAGGAATTTACAATGATTGAAGGAACTTCATCAAATCTTAATGTGTTTCCTCATTGGAAATTCATAAGAAAACCGCTACAATAGGCTTATGATTAATCATGAAAGAAAGGAAGCGTACTTTGTACGTGTTGTTATCCTGCCAGACAGGGTGGCATTGATAAGGGAGCGTTAGATTATGTACCATATTTTAGTTTGTGATGATGAAAAGGATATTGTAACGGCTTTAGGTATCTACTTAAAGAGCGATGGTTATCAGGTTTACGAGGCATATAACGGAAAAGAGGCTTTGGAAATTATTCGGAAAGAAGAAATTCATCTTGTGCTGATGGATATTATGATGCCGGAGATGGACGGAATCGAGGCGATGGTGAAGATCCGTGAGATCTCGAACGTACCGGTGATTCTTCTGACTGCAAAAAGCGAAGATACCGACAAGGTGTTAGGGCTTACGGTCGGTGCGGATGATTATATCACAAAGCCTTTTAATCCGGTGGAACTGCAGGCGCGTGTGAAGTCGCAGCTTCGCAGGTATATGCAGCTTGGAAGCGGACAGGTGCAGCCGAGCCGGATTACAATCGGTGGAATCGAGCTGGATGACAAGTCCAAGGAAGTTTTTCTAGATGGAGAGAAAGTGAATCTGACGAGAACGGAGTACGATATCTTAAAGCTTCTTATGGAGCATCCGGGAGAGGTATTTTCTCCGAATCAGATCTATGAGACGGTGTGGAAGGACAGCCCGTATGGAATCGAGAATACGGTTGCGGTACATATCCGTCATCTGCGCGAGAAGTTGGAGTACAATCCGGCGGAGCCGCGTTATCTGAAAGTCGTCTGGGGACGCGGATATAAGATGGAGGAAATATAAGATGAATGAGTTAAAGAAACAGACCTGGGCGAAGGTGGTGGCGATGCTGCTTGCCATCATCAGTGGTTTTGTGCTCGCGGTGACGGCAGTGGCGTCTGTCCTGTTCGGAACAGTACCGGAAATGCAGATCAAGCAGTCGGAACTGGAAAAAGCGATGCAGAAGCAGCTTCTGGAAGGGTATGGAAACTATCTGCTGCAGGATAGCGGCGTATTTGCGGAGCAGGCGAGCAGTGACGGATCGCAGGAGACCCAAAACAACATTGACTGGAGCAGCCTGGATGGTGGAAATATCCGCTATTCTGTGGTATTGGAATCAACGGATGGAAGCGAGAAAAAAATATTATATACCAATGATGCATCGTTTGACACCGATTCGGCGCTGACCACTGTGAAGGTACCGGCCCAAAGCTATGTGGAAAATAAGATCATGCAGCCTTCCATGTGGTCGCTTCTGTTTGGATATGCAAATCAGGACTGGTACTGGACGGAGCAATGGAGAACGCGTCAGGTACAGAAGATCGTCTATGATAAAGAAGACGGTATGTTCTATGGCCAGGGTGCCACCGGTAATTATTATACGATGAATGCATTCTACTGTTACGGGACGGGGAAAAACGCTTCGGATATGTCGGATGACTCCTTTTCCCGCGAAGAAGGTGAGAATGGAGAGGCTTATTACACACAGGATACCACCGGAAAACGGTTGGACGAGAAAACAATCGAACTGTGGATGAAGCAGAATAATGTGCTCCTGTTTGATTCGTATGAGGCTTCTTTTCAGGATGCCGGTCTATCGATCATTGAGACGGTTGACCGTATTCCGGATGAGAAGAAACTGGTTCTGGAGAAAGAGTATCATCTGGACAGCGACGGAACCTTTGAATATGACGCAACATCCTTAAAAGGAAAGCAGATTGAAGAGTATACGGTCTATCTGTCCGTTATGGATCCGCTGATTAAGAAAACGACACTCAAAAACGGCACAAAAGACTACCTGAACACCGTTCATCTGTTGATAAGCCGCTTTTGTGTATTTCGTCAGACATCGGGAATCTGGGTCGTGATATCGGCAATGATCTTTCTGGCCTGCCTGGTATTTTTGATGCAGGCAGCGGGAAGAAGAAAGACGGATGATGAGATTCACCTTACCTGGGTGGATAAGATTCCATACGGAATTCTTTTATGCATGGTCGGACTGATTGATATGGGATGCATCGCTCTTGTTATGTTATGTATGGATGCGTTCATCTCTATGTATATAACATTAGGGCTTGGCGTTGCTTTGATGCTCCTTCTGACCGCAGCTGCAGAGTATCTGGTGCTTCTTGTGCTTACCAGTACGGCGGTTCGTGTGAAAATGAAAAAGTTCTGGTATTATACCGTCTGCCATCAGATATGCAGACCGTTTCACTGGCTGGTGGCAAAGATCCGTGAGAATACAGCACTTTCCGTCCGGGTTGGCACTGCAGTCACGGTACTGACGCTGCTGCAGCTATTCGTAATCGGGGCAACCGATTATGATACCGGAGTGGAGATTTCCCTATTCTTCTTATATAAATTAGTGGAGATTCCGTTTGTGTTCAAGATTGCTTTCCAGCTAAAGAAGATTTTTGATGCCGGAAATCGTATGGTACAGGGTGATTACAGTCAGCCAATCGACACGAAGAAGATGATTGGTTCATTCAAGGCACATGCGGATCATTTAAACAATCTCGGACAGGGAATCTCCCGTGCCGTGGATGAGCAGATGAAGAGCGAGCGCTTTAAGACGGAACTCATCACAAATGTATCACATGATATCAAGACACCACTGACATCGATCATCAACTATGTGGATCTCATGGAAAAAGAAGAGATCGACAATCCGAAGGTGCAGGAATATCTGGAGGTGCTCGATCGCCAGTCGGCACGGCTTAAGAAACTGATCGAGGATCTGATGGAGGCGTCCAAGGCATCGACCGGCAATATTAAGGTGGATTTAGAGCAGTGTGATGCAACGGTCATGCTGGCGCAGGTGGTCGGCGAGTTTGAGGACCGCGCGAAGAAGAATGACATTGATATCGTCGTAAGTTCTCCGGAACCACCAGCAAATATTATGGCGGACGGAAGGCATCTGTGGCGTGTGATCGACAACCTGATGAGCAATATTTGTAAGTATGCGCAGCCGGGAACCAGAGTGTACATTGATCTGGAAAAATATAACGGAATGGTGATTATGACTTTCCGCAACACATCCAGATACCAGTTAAACATTTCAAGCGAAGAATTAATGGAGCGGTTCGTGCGCGGCGACAGCTCGCGAAATACAGAAGGAAGCGGGCTCGGTCTCTCAATCGCCCAAAGCCTGACCGCACTGATGGGAGGTAATTTCGCGATCCAGATCGATGGAGATCTGTTCAAGGCAATCTTAAGTTTTGACGAATGTGAATAGTATTTCTTGCTTTTTACGGGTAAGTTGCTATAATGTCTATGTTAAACACATAAATATTATCGGAGGAATTTATTCGTGAAGATTATCATTGCTGGCGATGGAAAGGTTGGTCTTACACTGACGCAGAAGTTGTCAGCGGAGGGTCATGATCTTACATTGATCGACTCAAACCAGAAAGTATTAGATTCCAGCGTGGAAAGATATGACGTCATGGGGGTGCAGGGTAACTGTGCCTCCATGCGCGTGTTAGAGAGTGCAGATGTACGGAAAGCGGATCTGCTGATCGCCGCAACGAGCGCAGATGAGATCAATCTTCTTTGCTGTATGACGGCACATGGACTCAACCCTAAGATTCATACAATCGCGAGAATCCGTAATCCGGAATACGGCAAGCAGATTTTTACCATGAGAGATGTCTATTCCCTGTCGCTGATGGTAAATCCGGAGAAGCAGGCGGCAAGAGAGATTGAGCGACTGATCAAGTATCCGGGATTTCTGCAGAGAGATACTTTTGCCAAAAGCCGCGTGGAGATCGTGGAGCTTCGCATTGACAAGGACAGCAAGCTTTGTAATGTGGCGCTCAATGATCTGGACAGTATTATTAAGTGCAAGGTTTTGGTCTGCGTGGTCAGCCGCAAGGGCGTGGCCCAGATTCCGGACGGACATTTTGTATTGCAGGAGGGAGACCGTGTCTTTGTTACGGCACCGTCCGAGAATCTGACGATTTTGCTTAAGAATCTCGGTGTCATCACACACAAGGCAAAGCGTGTTATTATCTGTGGAGGCGGACGAATCGGCTACTATTTGGCGGAGCGTCTTGCGAGGAATGGCGTTACCGTACAGCTGATCGAACAGGACGAGGATCGCTGCGTGGAGTTGTCTGACAAGCTTCCGAAGGAAGTATGTGTGATCCATGGAGACGCGAGCAGCCAGTTCCTGTTGGAGAGCGAGGGTGTCTCAGACTGTGACGCTTTGGTTTCGATGACCGGAATTGATGAAATGAATATGATTATCTCACTTTATGCGAAGAACTGTGGCGTGCCGCAGGTCATCACAAAGGTTGGACATATGGAGATTCATAATATCCATGACACATTAGGACTTGGAAGCGTGGTCTGTCCGAAAGAATTATGCTGCAATAATATCGTGCGTTATGTGCGTGCCATGCAAAATACGGCAGGTGCGGCGCTGACACTTCATAATATTGCGGAGGGGCAGGCAGAAGCATTAGAGTTTGTTGTGGATGAGAAGACTCGTTATATCGGTACTCCGCTCCGCGAGATGAAGACGAAGGCGAATGTCCTGATCGTTTGTATCAGTCACGGAAGCAAGACGGAGATTCCGAGTGGTGATTCGATGTATCAGAAGGGCGATTCCCTGATCGTCGTGGCCAAGAGCGGTATGGCGCTTTTGCAGATTAACGATATATTTGAGTGAGGAAATTATGAACTATAAAATGATGGGAAAGTTCATTTCCCAGATTCTGTTTGTGGAGGCTGCATTTATGCTGCCTGCATTGTTGATCAGTGTATTAGAACGCAATATTCCGGGAATATGGGGATTTGCGTTATCCATTGTGATTACAGCCGCTGTTGCATCGGTTCTGTATGTTCTGTGCCGCCATGCGGTACGGCGCTTCTATGCAAGAGAGGGACTTGTATGTGTCGGCATGAGCTGGATCTTTATGAGTCTTTTGGGATGTCTTCCTTTCTTTATGTCGGGGGAGATTCCGAATTTCTTAGATGCATTATTTGAGATCGTATCCGGATTCACTACGACCGGAGCATCGATCTTATCGAATGTGGAAGGCTTGTCCAAAGGCATGCTTTACTGGCGGAGCTTCAGTCACTGGTTAGGTGGAATGGGTGTACTTGTATTCCTTCTGGCTGTGGGCGAAAGGGGCGACAAGGGCAGCGGCTTTACGCTGCATCTTCTGCGCGCGGAGAGCCCGGGACCGACCGTTGGAAAGCTTGTTCCGAAGATGCGTACTACGGCACGTATTTTGTATATGATGTACATCTTACTGACGATTTTGAATATTATCTTCCTGTTATTCGGAGGCATGTCGCTTTTTGAAGCGGTATGTACGGCGATGGGTACAGCAGGTACCGGAGGATTTGGTATCAAAAACGACAGTATCGCCGGGTACAGCCCGTATATCCAGAATGTATGTACTGTATTTATGCTGCTTTTTGGTGTAAACTTCGGCTGCTACTATCTCCTTATGATCAAGCATGTCAAAGCGGTATTTGAGGACGAGGAGCTTCGGATGTATTTTGCGATCGTTCTCGGAAGTATTGTGCTGATCGTCTTAAATCTGCGCGGTTATTACGATACGATCGGTGAGACGATAAGGCATGCGGCTTTCCAGGTTGCCAGTATTGTGACAACGACTGGATTTGCGACAACGGATTTTGATCTGTGGCCAAGCTTCTCGAAGGGAATTCTGTTTGCGCTCATGATCGTGGGTGCCTGTGCGGGAAGTACCGGAGGCGGATTGAAATGCGGACGTGTGGTGCTTCTCCTTAAAAATCTGCGCCGCAACACAAGAAGGGTGCTCAATCCACACCGTGTGGAAGTGGTACGCGTGAACGGGCGCAGGATCAGCGAGGATGTGCTGGAAAACACAAACACCTATCTGGTAGCGTATGTTGTGATTACTCTGGTAAGCTTTCTGCTCGTATCCATTGACGGACTTTCTTTAACCACGAACCTTACTGCGGTCGTATCGTGCTTTAACAATATCGGACCGGGATTGGAAATGGTGGGACCGACCTGTAATTTTGGCATCTTCTCGTGGTTCTCGAAGCTGATTCTGATCTTTGATATGCTTGCGGGACGTCTGGAGATCTTTCCGATGCTGATCCTTGTAAACCGAAGCACATGGAGACGCCGTTAGAGACAGTTATACAGAAACACTCTGGGAGGAATCCCAGGGTGTTTTTGCACTATTACGGCGCTTGTTTGAATCTTACATATATGGTATCTTGTAGGGAGAACGATTACACAACTTCTGTAACAGCATGACTTCGGCTGGAGGGAATTGGGCGGCACGTTTTCTTCGAACGCCCATTAAGGCAGACACGAAATCCATCGGACACATTCTGTGTTCAGACGGACATTCGGAGCGCCACTGTCTAAGCTTGAGCGGACAACAAATTATCGAAAGAGTCCGGCGGACATTTTATGCAAATTCCTGATTTTGGATAACTAGTGTCCACACAGGAGCCAGCCGCCCAATCCCCCTCCAGCCGAAGCCCGGCACCACAGGAGTTGTGTGATCAGCAACCGTATCAAAGAGAGGAGAATGATATGGGAATCGTATATCTGGTAGGAGCAGGACCGGGAGATCCGGGCCTGATGACATACAAAGGCATGCAGCTTCTGAAGAAAGCGGACTGTATCATCTATGACCGGCTTGCATCGCCGGAGCTGCTTGCATACGCAAGAGAGGACTGCGAGTGTATTTATGTCGGGAAAGCGGACCGGCATCATACGCTGCCGCAGGAAGAAATCAATGCGCTTCTCGTGCGCAAGGCGAAAGAGTATGCCTGCGTGGTAAGACTGAAAGGTGGAGACGTTTATGTGTTTGGCAGAGGCGGCGAAGAAGGCATGTTCTTGCAGGAACATGGCATCTCATTTGTGGTTGTGCCGGGCGTGACATCGGCGATCGCAGGCGCGGCTTACGCGGGAATTCCGGTAACGCAGCGCGGTGTGGCAACTTCGTTTCGGGTGATCACAGCGCACAATCGTCATGATCAGACAACGGATATGGATTACGCTTCCATGACCGATAAAACGGAGACTTTGATTTTCCTTATGGGACTCAGCAAAGTCGCAGAGATCGCAGAAGGACTGACAGATGCAGGACGCAATCCGATGACACCGACGGCCGTTATTTCTCATGCGACAACCGTGCAGCAGAAATGCGTGGTCGGAAATCTAGCGAACATCGCTAAACGTGTCGCAGAAGAAGGACTGACTTCTCCTGCGATGATCGTCGTCGGTAATGTGGTGGCGCTTCGCGAGAAATTAAATTTCTATGAGAAGCAGCCTCTTTGGGGAAAACGTTATCTTGTGCCGAAGATTGGAAGTGAACCGTCAGGGCTGGCGGATCAGCTCTGGGTCAAAGGCGCTTATGTGAAAGAACTGCAGCTCGGACGTATCGAGTGGATTCCTTCGCTGTACCGGAAAGAAGAACTGGCAGGCGTGGATCTGCTTCTTTTTACGAGCAAGAACGGCGTTACATATTTTATGAAAAATCTTCGCGCGTCCAGGCTGGATGTGCGTGCGCTTGCGCAGGTAAAGCTGGTCGCGATCGGGGAGAAGACCGCGCAGAAATTAAACGAATACGGACTTGATGCAGATTTCGTGCCGGAACATTACAACAGTGAAAATCTGGCAGCCGAACTGAAAACATACATCAATACAAACTATGGCAACGACCCGTTCCGTAATGTTACCTTGTGGCATCCGACTGCAAAGAATGCAGATGAATCCCTTGCAGATGCACTTGTTTCCATATGCAGTTACGGACGCATGAATGTCTATGAGAACGTGGAGGTTCCATTATCCGACGATTGGATGGATGAGGATGTTTCCTACGATGGAATCCTTTTTACTTGTGCTTCTTCCGCTGAGCGTTTCCTTGCGTCGGAGACAAGAAAGAGATGGCTTTTTGCCAAGCGGCAGATGAAGGTTTATGCGATCGGACCGAAGTGCCGGAAGAAATTAGAGGCGTTTGGAATCCTTGATGCGACCGAGGCTTCCGTAAGTACTTACGAAGGAATGGTGAACGCGTGTACGCGAATGTAATTGTAGATATTTCGCTGGATAAATTGGATAAGACATTTCAGTACCGGATTCCGCAGGGAATGGAAGAAGAAATTAAACCGGGCGTGCAGGTTGACATCCCATTCGGCAACCGCACTCTGACCGGCTACGTCATCGAAGTGACAGACGACGCAGAGTTTGATGTCGCGAAAACAAAGGAATTGATCGGTGTTCATAAAGGGAGTGTTCCGATTGAGTCGCAATTGATCGCCTTAGCGGGATGGATGCGGAAGAATTACGGATCGACCATGAACCAGGCCTTAAAGACGGTGCTGCCAATCAAGAAGCAGACAAAGCAGGTGGAACATAGAAGCGTAACACTTGGAATCCCAAAGGGGGAGGCTATGCAGAAGCTGGCGCTTTTTGAAGCGAAGCATTATACGGCGAAAGCAAGACTGCTGCGGGAGCTGATTGAGGAAGAACGCATCGACTATGCACTTGTGACACAGAAACTGAATGTGTCAGCGGCAACGATAAGAGGAATGTCGGAACAGGGAATTGTCGTGATCGAGACGACAACGAGTTACCGGAATCCGGTGGAGCATCTGGCACAGAAGGAATACCGGCTGAAGCTGAACGAGGAGCAGCAGCGGGTGGTGGATACGGTGACGCATGACTGGGATGAAGGAAGAAGGCAGACGTATCTGCTCAAGGGTGTGACCGGAAGCGGCAAGACGGAAGTGTATATGGAACTGATCGCGCATGTGCTCGCAGAGGGGCGGCAGGTGATCGTGCTGATCCCGGAGATCGCGCTCACCTATCAGACGGTGATGCGGTTCTACAACCGGTTTGGTGACCGTGTGTCCATCATGAATTCCAGATTGTCGCAGGGGGAGCGGTATGATCAGTTCGAGCGGGCAAAGTCGGGAGACATCGATATCATGATCGGACCGCGATCGGCGCTTTTTACCCCGTTTGAGAGGCTGGGACTGATCATCATTGACGAGGAACATGAGACTTCTTATAAGAGCGAAAATGCGCCGCGTTATCATGCAAGAGAGGTTGCAATCGAGCGGGCGAGAATGAACCAGGCGAGTGTTGTGCTCGGATCGGCAACGCCTTCCGTGGAGAGCTATTACCAGGCGAAAAACGGCAATTACAAGCTGCTGGAGTTGAATAAGCGGGTCAAGGATCAGAAGCTTCCGGAGTGTGAAGTCGTTGATCTGCGGGAAGAATTAAAAGAAGGAAACCGGTCCATCTTAAGTACGAGACTGCAGGAACTGATGGAAGAAAGGCTGGAAAAAGGCGAGCAGACCATGCTTTTTCTCAATCGAAGAGGCGTATCCGGATTTATTTCATGCAGAGCTTGCGGATATGTGGTAAAATGTCCTCATTGCGATGTATCACTCAGTCAGCATGCAGGGGGCAGGATGGTCTGCCACTATTGCGGCTACGAAGAACCGCAGCCGAAGGTGTGTCCGTCGTGCGGAAGTAAATATCTCGGTGGATTTAAAGCGGGAACGCAGAAGATCGAGGAACTGGTGAAGAAACGTTTTCCGCAGGCGAGCGTGCTGCGTATGGATTATGATACGACGCGAACGAAGGATTCGTACGAGAAGATCCTGCAGGCATTTGCAAACCGGGAGGCGGATATCCTGATCGGAACGCAGATGATCGTCAAGGGACATGACTTTGCGAATGTGACACTTGTCGGTGTGCTTGCGGCGGATATGTCACTGAAAGTGGCGGATTTCCACGCATCGGAGCGGACGTTCCAGCTTCTGACGCAGGCTGTGGGACGTGCGGGACGAGGTGAGAAGCTGGGACAGGCGATCATTCAGACGTATGATCCGGAGCATTTCGCGATCCAGACGGCGAAGGTGCAGGACTATGAGGCATTTTACGAGCAGGAGATCGCGTACCGGGGGATGCTTTCCTATCCGCCGGTGTCCAATCTTCTGGTCGTGCATGTGATGGGCGGGCAGGAGCCGCTCGTTGCGCGTACTGCGAACCTGATCGCGGAAAAACTGAAGTCGGCAATCACAAAAAGCGGCAGGCGCGTGCTTGTGGTAGGACCCGCCGATGCGTCGGTGGCGAAAGTGAATGACGTATATCGCAAGATGGTCTATATGAAGGCGGCGGATTATAAAACACTTGTGGCGCTTAAGGATGCGCTCGAGCAGTTTGGAAAGAAGACGAACGCTTTCGCAAAAGTAACGATCCAATTTGATTTCAATCCGGCAAGCGGATTTTAGGAGGTAAAAATTATGGCACTTAGAACAATCAGAACACAGGGAGATGAGGTACTTGAGAAGGTCTGCCGTCCGATCGCGGAGGTGACACCGAGAATCCGCACACTGGCAGAGGATATGGTCGAGACCATGTATGAGGCGAACGGAGTCGGACTTGCTGCACCACAGGTCGGTATCTTAAAGAGACTTGTTGTGATCGATGTCGGGGAAGGTCCTTATATCATGATCAATCCTGAGATCATCGAGAGTTCCGGGGAACAGACCGGAGATGAGGGATGCTTAAGCATTCCGGGTAAGGCTGGAACTGTGACAAGACCAAATTATGTCAAGGCAAAATATTATGATTTAGATATGAACGAGTGCATGGTTGAGGGAACGGAGCTTTTTGCCCGTGCGATGTGCCACGAGTTCGATCATTTAGACGGACATCTGTATGTAGAAAAAGTTGAGGGACCGCTTCATGAGGTTACCTATGAAGAAGAGGGTGCAGACGAATAATGAAAGTAATATTTATGGGAACACCGGATTTTGCGGTGGGGACATTGGAAGAGATCATCCGCGCGGGACACGAGGTCGTGCTTGTTGTCACGCAGCCGGATAAACCGAAGGGACGTGGCAAAGAGATGCAGTTTCCTCCGGTCAAGGAGTGTGCTTTCGCACATGATATCGAAGTATTTCAGCCGAAACGTATAAGAGACGATGCGAATGTGGAATACTTAAAGAAGTATGATGCGGATATCATCATTGTTGCTGCATTCGGGCAGATCCTGCCGAAGAGTATTTTGGATATGCCTCGTTTTGGATGCGTGAATGTGCATGCATCGCTGCTTCCAAAGTATCGTGGTGCGGCACCAATCCAGTGGGCAGTCATCAACGGCGATGCGATCACCGGCGTGACGACAATGCGCATGGATGTAGGCCTGGATACCGGCGATATGATCGCCAAGCGCGAGGTACGCGTGGCAGAGGACGAGACCGGTGGAAGCTTATTTGATAAGCTTGCCAAAGTCGGTGCGAAGCTTTGTGTCGAGACGATGGATATGCTGGAAAAAGGCACTGCGACTTTTACGCCGCAGAACAATGAATTAAGTACGCACACATCCATGATCACAAAAGATCTTGGAAATATTGACTGGAAGAAGCCGGCAGTCGAACTCGAGCGCCTGATCCGAGGCCTGAATCCGTGGCCGAGCGCTTATACCCATCTGGGCAATAAGACATTTAAGATCTGGAAAGCAAAGGTGATTCCGGAGAATAGTGAATATCAGCCGGGATGTATTGTTCGTGCGGATAAGCATGATCTGATCGTGCAGACCGGTGCCGGACAGCTTGCCTTACTTGAAGTGCAGCTGGAGGGAAAGAAGCGCATGGAGGCAGATGCATTCCTGCGCGGAAATCAGGTAGAGACCGGAACATTTTTTTCGTAGAATGTAACCTGCAATTGTGAATCTCTGAGATAGCGGCTTTATGACCGCTTCGTAAAAAAGCAAAGTAGAAAGGAGCAGCTATGTATTTATATTGGGATCCTACGTATATTTTAGTTATTGTTGGCGCAATCATCTGCATGATCGCGTCCGCGAGAGTCAAGACGACCTTCAATAAATATTCGCGTTACCGCAGTATGTCCGGCATGACCGGTGCACAGGCGGCGCAGCGTATCCTGCAGGCTGCAGGAATTGGTGATGTGCAGATCCGCCACGTGTCGGGCAGTCTGACGGATCATTACAATCCGGGTAACAAGACACTGAATCTGTCGGATGATGTATGTAACTCGACTTCGGTCGCAGCGGTTGGTGTCGCAGCACATGAGTGCGGACATGCGATCCAGCATGCGAGAGGATATGTGCCGCTTAAGATGCGCAGTGCCTTTGTGCCGATCGCAAACTTCGGCTCCATGTTAGCGTGGCCGGTAATCATTATCGGTGCGCTCATGAATAACCGTTCTTCCATGATGATCATTGATATCGGAATCATTCTGTTTTCGTTTGCTGTCATCTTCCAGCTGATCACACTCCCGGTGGAGTTTGATGCTTCCCGCAGAGCGATGATGATGCTGCGTTCGCAGGGAATCCTGGGCGAAAACGAGTTGAATGGAACCAGAAAAGTACTGACTGCAGCGGCACTCACCTATGTTGCCAGTGCGGCAGCCGCAATCTTACAGCTGCTTCGAATTATCCTGCTTTTTGGAGGAAGAGACCGTGACTAACGCGATAAATACAAGAGAACTTGCGCTTGATATGCTGCTTGCAATCGACCGTGACGGACAGTACAGCCACCTTGTGCTGCGCGACGTGCTGGATAAGTACCAGTATCTGTCGAAACAGGATAGGGCATTTCTCACACGACTGACGGAGGGCACGATCGAGCGGATGCTGACACTCGATTACGTGATCAATCAGTTTTCCAAGACGAAAGTAAAGAAGATGAAGCCGCTGATCCGCGAATTGATGAGGCTGAGTGTTTACCAGATTATGTACATGGATGGGGTGCCGGATTCTGCGGCCTGCAACGAGGCGGTCAAGCTTGCCAGAAAACGCGGCTTTTCCGGGCTGTCAGGCTTTGTGAATGGTGTTTTGCGAAGTGTGACAAGAGGTTGGAAAGAAATCAAGTTCCCGGATGACAGCGTAAAATATTCGATTCCAAAGTGGATCATTGACAGCTGGACGGCGGATTACGGAAGCGAAAAGACGAAGGCGATGCTGGAGACATTTTCGACTCCTGCCAGAATTACGATCCGCACGAATCAGAAGAAATGTACGCCGGAAGAATTGCAGAAGCGTCTGGAGCAAGAAGGCGTAAAGGCAGAGCGGATCGAACAGATTCCGTATGCGTTTGCAATCTCGGAATTTGACCATCTGACGGGGCTTCCCTCCTTTCAGGACGGCTGGTTCTATGTGCAGGATATCAGTTCGATGAGCGTCGCGCAGGCGGCGGATCCGAAGAAGGATGATTATATTATCGATGTCTGCGCTGCACCGGGAGGCAAGAGTTCGCATCTTGCGGAACTTTTGGGTGGAAGCGGAATGGTCGAGGCGAGAGATCTCACGGAGTACAAGGTGGGACTGATCGAGGAGAACATCCAAAGACACGATCTAAAGAATATGAAAGCGGTGCAGCAGGATGCGACCATACCCGATGAGGCGTCAGTTAAGAAAGCGGACATACTGATCTGCGATCTGCCGTGTTCCGGACTCGGAGTCATCGGGCGCAAAAGCGATATCCGCTACAAGATGACAGCAGAGAAAGCGCATGATCTTGCATTATTGCAGCAGCAGATGTTAGATACCGTGTGCGCCTATGTAAAATGCGGCGGGAAGCTGATCTACAGCACCTGCACGATACATAAAGAAGAGAATGAGGATAATGTTGCGGCATTTTTAAAGAAGCATCCGGAGTTTACCTTAGTAGAGCAGAGACAGATTTTTCCGATGGAGGGAAGCGATGGCTTCTTTGTCGCAAAGATGATAAGGAGTATGGATGAGTAACAGTAAGATTGATATCAAATCCATGAATCTGGCGGAACTGACCGAGTTTGTAGCGTCGATCGGAGAGAAAGCGTTCCGTGCAAAGCAGCTGTATCAGTGGCTGCATGTGAAGCAGGTCTATGCTTTTGACGATATGACGAATCTGTCCAAAGCGTTTCGCGAGAAGCTGGACGAGGTTAGTTTTATTACGGATTTAAAACAGGAACAGGTGCAGATCTCACAGATCGATGGCACAAGGAAATATCTCTTTTTGCTGGAGGATGGCAATGTTATCGAGAGTGTGCTGATGCGCTATAAACACGGAAATTCGGTGTGCATTTCCTCACAGGTGGGATGCAGGATGGGATGCCGGTTCTGTGCATCGACACTTGACGGCCTTGTTAGAGGCTTAAGACCTTCCGAGATGATCGACCAGATCTACAAGATCGGACAGGATATCGGAGAGCGTATCTCAAATGTTGTTGTGATGGGAACCGGAGAGCCGATGGACAATTACGACAATCTGCTCAAATTTATCACACTGCTGACGGACGAGAACGGACTGAATATCAGCCAGAGAAATCTGACGGTGTCAACCTGTGGAATCGTTCCGCGCATGCGACAGCTTGCGGATGAAAAGCTTTCTATCACGCTGGCTTTGTCCCTCCATGCCTCGAACCAGAAGAAGCGACTGGAATTGATGCCGGTTGCCAACAAATATGACATTCATGACGTGATCGATGCATGTAAATATTATTTTGATCAGACGGGGCGCAGAGTGACGTTCGAGTACAGTCTGGTCGGCGGTGTGAATGACACGGATGAGGATGCAAGAGAACTTTCGCAGCTCATCCATGGAATGAACTGTCACGTGAATCTGATCCCGGTGAATCCGATCAAGGAGCGCGATTATGTGCAGTCCAATGCAGCAGTGATCGCCGCTTTCAAGAATAAGCTTGAGAAGAACGGAATCAATGTGACGGTCCGAAGAGAGATGGGGCGCGATATTGACGGGGCGTGCGGACAGCTTCGTAAGCGTTATATCAATGAAAATAAGTAGGTATTGATGAAAGCAGGGAAATGGTCTTTCCTTGCTTTTTGCTTTCTTGTATGGTAACATAGTCAAATATGGAGTAATAGGTTATGACGAGAGAAAGGATGGATCGGATGAAGACGTATTCCATTACGGATACCGGTGCATTGCGTGAAATGAATCAGGATTATTTCTTCGCATCGGATGATCCTGTTGGAAATCTCCCGAATCTCTATATCGTAGCAGACGGAATGGGGGGACATAAAGCGGGCGATTATGCTTCGCGTTACACGACGCAGCGTATGGTTGCATCAGTGTCCAGAAGCCCGGGGGAGGAACCAGTAACAATTTTACAGGAGGCGATCACGACCGCCAATAAGCTTCTGATCGAGGAAGCGGCGGAGGATGAGACCAAGCGTGGTATGGGAACAACACTTGTTGCTGCTACGATTTTGGATGGAAAACTTTATGTTGCCAATATCGGAGACAGCAGACTCTATGTGATCAACCGGGATATCAGACAGATAACAAGAGATCACTCTCTAGTCGCAGAGATGGTGCGCATCGGAGAAGTGAATGAAGCGGATGCAAGAATACATCCGGATAAGAATATAATTACAAGGGCAATTGGAGCGGGCGAGGACGTTCAGGCAGATTTCTTTGAGATCGATCTGCAGGAGAACGACCGTATTCTGCTTTGTACCGATGGCCTGACCAATATGGTTGAGGATGATAAGATAAGAGATATCATACTTAGCGATGCGCCTTTGGAGGAGCGGGCAAAGCTTTTGGTTTCCACTGCCAATCGCAACGGTGGAAGAGACAATATTACAGTAATGATTATAGAACCATTTTCGTATGAGGTGAAAGCATGTTAACAGTTGGGACGTATTTAGCAGATCGTTATGAGATTGTAAGTAAGATCGGCGCAGGCGGAATGTCTGATGTATATAAAGCCAAGGATCATATCCTGGGACGCTTCGTAGCAATTAAGGTGTTACGTAATGAATTTTCAGAGGATCGAAGCTTTGTGGCAAAGTTTCGTACTGAGGCTCAGTCAGCAGCAGGACTGGAGCATCCGAACATTGTCAATATCTATGACGTAGGAAGCGAGGAGGGACTCTACTACATCGTTATGGAGTATGTAGAGGGAATCACTCTTAAGACATATATTGAGAAAAAGGGACAGTTGTCTTTCAAGGAATCGGTAAGTATTGCAATCCAGGTGGCAAGAGGTATTGAGGCGGCACACAACAAGCAGATCACACATCGGGATATCAAGCCGCAGAATATTATCATCTCCACGGAGGGGAAGGTTAAGGTTACCGATTTTGGTATCGCAAGAGCAGCATCCAGCAACACGATCAGTTCGGATGTGATGGGATCGGTTCACTATTCGTCACCGGAGCAGGCAAGAAATGGCTTCGTAGACGGAAGAAGTGATATCTATTCTCTCGGTATCGTTATGTATGAGATGGTGACCGGACGTGTACCGTTTGACGGAGATACAACGGTTGCAGTAGCTATCCAGCATCTGCAGGAAGAGATGGTTCCGCCGAGCAACTATGCACCGAATCTCCCAATCAGCATGGAGAAGATCATTTTAAAATGTACACAGAAGAATCCGGATCGCCGCTATCAGACAATTGAGGAACTTTTGAATGATCTGCGCAGAGCGCTTGTAAATCCAGACGAGGATTTCGTTGTGATCGCACCACTTGTAGACAATGGTAAGACGAAAGTTATCAGTGGCGAGGAGTTAAAGCAGATCAAGGAGCAGCGCGGAGTAGAAACAGCAGCGGAAGCTCCAAAGACGGTGGATGCAGATGAGGAGTATGAAGAGGAAGAAGACGAGGATGAGGAAGAAGAAACCGGTCTGAATCCGAAATTTGATAAAGCGGTAACGATTATGGGAATTGTGATGGCGGCGATCATTCTGATCGTGATCATCTACCTGATCGGCAGCGTATTCGGATTGTTCCGTTTTCACTCGAAAGATTCCGATTCACAGAATACCCAGACGGAGAGCGAAACCCAGACCGAGAGCGAAACCCAGACCGAGCAGCTTGTTGCGGTTGAAAATGTGACAGGACGGACACAGGAAGAAGCACAGAGTGCTTTGGAAGCACAGGGCTTTTTTATGTTTGTCATCGCGGAGCAGAAATCGGATAAACCGGCAGGAACGGTTATCGAGCAGGATCCGGCAGGTGGAACCCAGATTGCGGCAGGATCTACGGTTAATGTCATTGTAGCCGGTGATGAGAATAAGAGTTATACGGATGATAACACCACAAACGGTGACTTAAAAGCAGTGCCTAGTGTTGTCGGAAACCTTGAGAAAGATGCATTCAACGCACTTACTGCAGCAGGATTTAAAGTCGAAAAATCGTATGAGTACAGTGACAGCGTGGATGCCGGTAAAGTCATTTCACAGAGTCCGAACGGTGGTACGGCTGCAGGCGGAAGCAAGGTGACAATCGTTGTCAGTCAGGGACAGAAATCGGTTAATGTGCCGAGTGTTCTTGGAGACAGTGAGGAAAAGGCGCAGAACAAACTGAACAATGCAGGTCTTAAAGTGGCAATCGAGGAAGCACACAGTGATTCCGTTGCAGTGGGCAAGGTGATCCAGCAGAGTATCGCAAGCGGTAAGACGGTTCCTGCCGGCACAACAGTAACGATTACCGTAAGTCTTGGGGCTGAAAAAGTCAGCTATAAATTCTCTAAGTCATACAGTGCTGAAGGTGCAGTCAGTGCAAGCTATACACTGACCGGAAGCGACGGAGTAACATATGATTCCGGCGAGGTGGATGGATCTTCCGTTACGGTTTCTGCGAGTGATATGGAATGTGAGTCGGGAACGGTAACGATCACTTGGGAGATTGAAACTGTTGATGAAGAGGGTGTGTCAAGCGGCACAACAACGAAGACAGAGACGCACAACGTAAGCTTCAGTAAGCAATAGAATACCTATGCAGGGAAAGATTGTAAAAGGAATTTCCGGTTTCTACTACGTTCACGTAGCGGAAGCCGGAATTTATGAATGTAAAGCAAAGGGAAGTTTCCGCAATCAGAAGATTAAGCCGCTGGTCGGTGATAATGTCGAAATTGCGGTACTGGATGAAATAAAAAAGTTAGGAAATGTAGAGGCCGTTCTTCCGAGAAAGAATGCTTTGATCCGTCCGGCAGTGGCCAATATTGATATGGCTCTTGTCATTTTTGCAGCCGCAAAACCGGATCCGAATTTCAATCTGCTGGATCGTTTTTTATGCATGATGGAGTATCAGCATGTACCGGTAACCATCTGTTTTAATAAGTGCGATCTGGTGACGGAAGAAGAACAAAGAAGGCTTAGAGAAATCTATGAGCCGGCAGGTTATCCGATTCTGTTTACCAGCGCGAAACAGGAACTGCATGTGGACAGGCTCCGAAAACTGCTCGAAGGCAGGACGACTTCGGTCGCAGGTCCTTCCGGTGTCGGAAAATCATCGCTCATCAATCGGTTGCAGGATGATGTGCAGATGGAGACCGGGAGTATCAGCGACAAAATCGGCAGAGGCAAGCATACGACGCGCCACTCACAGATCATTCCGATTGGAGACGATTCGTATATTATGGATACGCCTGGATTCAGCTCGATGGATGTGCCGGGAATGGAGAAAGAAGATCTCTGGCGGTGCTATCCGGAGTTTGTGGAGCATGAGCCGAAGTGCCGTTTTATCGGTTGCAGCCATATCGGAGAGCCGGATTGTGGCGTAAAGGAAGCAGTGGCGACCGGCGCAATCTCACAGACGCGATATGATAATTATGTTCTTCTCTATGAAGAAATGAAAAATAAACGCAAATATTAGGAGAAAATTATGAACTGTTTATCACCTTCTATATTATCGGCAGATTTTGCAAAATTGGGCGAACAGGTATGCCTGCTGGACAAGGCAGGTGCGGAATATGTGCATATTGATGTGATGGACGGAAGTTTTGTGCCGAGTATTTCATTCGGATTTCCAATCATCAAATCGATCCGTCCTTGTACAGAACGCATTTTTGATGTGCATCTTATGATCGAGGAACCGATCCGTTATATCGATGAATTTGTGGAAGCGGGAGCGGATATCATCACGGTTCACGCGGAGGCGTGCAAGCATCTGGACCGCACGATCGCTGCCATCAAGGAGCGTGGAGTTCTTGCAGGTGTTGCACTAAATCCTGCAACTCCGATCGAGACGATCCGCTATGTGCTGCCGAAGGTGGATATGGTGCTTATTATGACCGTGAATCCGGGCTTTGGTGGACAGAAACTGATACCGTACACTTTGGATAAAGTAAAGGAGCTGAAAGCTTTGCTGAATAAAGAGAAGCTTAAGGTGGATATCGAAGTGGACGGAGGAATCAATCTGGCAAATGTCGAAGCGGCGATGGACGCTGGCGCGAATATTATTGTGGCGGGATCTGCAGTATTCAAAGGAGACATCGAACAGAACGTGACAGGATTGCTTGATGTTATGCAGAATACGCTTTAGACATTGCGCAATGGATCGGTAGATGTCCGGTGAACGGAAAACAGGAGAAAATGAGGGGCGGTAATAAAATGAGATTTCTAATTGTATCAGGCGGAGAAGCAACGGATGAATTTGTGGAGAATGTCATCAAAAGAGGCGGATATGATGTGATACTGGCAGCGGATTCGGGAATGGATTTCCTGTACCGGACGAAGATTCTGCCGGATATCATTGTGGGTGACTTTGACTCGGTAGATCCGGAGGTGCTGGAGTTCTTCCGCGAGCATGAAGAAATTGATATCTGTGCATTAAATCCGGTAAAGGATGATACGGACACGGAGTTTGCAATCCGTGAGTCGATCCGAAGAGGTGCTACGGAGATTACGATCATCGGCGGAACCGGAACGAGACTGGATCATGTGCTTGGCAATATCAGCCTGCTTGGAATCGGGCTTGAGGAGGATGTCCGCATGGAACTCCTCGATGCGAACAACCGCATCCGCATGACGGATCATTCCGTGGTACTTAAGAAGAAGCAGCAGTACGGAAAGTATCTGTCACTTCTTCCGTACAGTGAGAAGGTGACCGGAGTCACCTTAAGAGGTGTTAAGTATCCGCTCGACAACTATACAATGGGCGGATTTAATTCGCTTGGAATCAGCAACGAGATCGTGGATGAGGAGGCTTCCATTGAACTGAAGTCCGGAAGACTTCTTGTCATTGAGTCGCGTGACTGATCCACGCCAGCATCAGCTGGCTTTATTTTAATCATACAAAAAGGGGAATACAATGATCGTTTCAATCATTGAACAAATCTATGCTTTATTGTGGGGAGATCTGATTACGATTCCACTACCTGGGGGTGGCAGTCTTGGAATTTCGCTGTTAGTCATTCTTTTGATTCCGACCGGAGTCTATTTCACAATACGAACAAAATTTTTACCAATCCGGCTTTTTCCGGATATGGTTCGGGCATTACTTGCCAAAAAAGAACACAAGGACAGTCTGTCTACGTTCCAGACACTGATCGTTTCTACCGCTACGCGTGTGGGAATGGGAAATCTGGTCGGTGTCGTTGCGGCGGTCTCAGCGGGGGGCGCAGGAGCGGTATTCTGGATGTGGGTGACGGCTTTGATCGGATCGTCAACTGCGTTCATCGAGGCAACCCTCGCGCAGCTTCATAAGGAGAAGGATCCCCTCTATGGAGGTTATCGTGGCGGTCCGGCGTACTATATCCATCATTATTTCGAGGATAAATTCGGCAAGAAAAAGCGTTATGTACTGATCTCCGTACTGTTTGCTATCTCCGGCCTGATCTGCTGGTGCGGCATCAGCCAGGTGATCAGCAATTCCGTAGCAGCTTCGTTTGAAAATGCGTTTCACATCAAGCCGCTCTATACGACAATCGTGCTTGCTGTGATCGCGGCGTTTATCGTTTTGCGCAAGAATGCAACGGTTAAAGTCCTGGATGTGATCGTTCCGATTATGGCGGTATGCTACTTTTTTATCACGATTTTTATTATCATAAAGAACATCGGTGTCATTCCGGCAGTGTTTGGTCGCATCTTTGAGGAGGCATTCGGATTGCGTCAGGTTGCAGCCGGAGGCTTCGGTGCGGTACTGATGAATGGTGTTAAGAGAGGTCTCTTCTCCAACGAGGCGGGCTCTGGTTCTGCGCCTTGTGCAGCGGCTGCGGCAGAGTGTGATACTCCGGCTCGTGCCGGGCTGACGCAGGCACTCGGTGTATTTATCGATACGATCGTAATCTGCAGTTGTACGGCGATGATCATGCTGACCGCTCCACAGAATGAGATTGAGGGTAGGGCGGGAATGGACCTCTTACAGTCTGCGATGCATTATCACCTCGGCGAGTTTGGTGTGATCTTTATTGCCATCACATTATTTCTGTTCAGCTTTTCAACGTTTCTTGGAATCTTATTTTATGCCAGAAGCAATGTGGCATATCTGTTCGGCGATAAGTGGATCTGGCAGACACTCTATAAGGTGCTTGCACTTGTGATGCTTTTTGTCGGAGGTATCGCAACGTATACGTTCGTGTGGGATCTTGGAGATGTCGGAATTGGACTGATGACGATCTTCAATATCGGCATGCTGTATCTGCTCGGAGGGCAGGCACTTGGGGCGCTGAAAGAGTATGAGCAGAAACCGAAAAATTAATTTGAAAATGCAGAGTGTGAAACTCCTAGTCGTTTGTGATTAGGAGTTTTTTTGTGTCGATATTATCCGAAAGGAAATCGTAGAGAATCAAAGACTGGAGGCTGTTATCTCAATGCCTTCCGGTGTGTTTAAGCCGTATGCAGGATTAGGATGGACTTGTGGTGGCTTGTTTCTATAAAGTATTCTATTACAACGTGATCTGCCAGATTTTTGAAAGGAATAAGAGTTGAATTCCTTTTCAAGAGACCATAAAGTAGAAAAAGTGAAAAAATGTCATGGATATAATGATAGAATTGCTTTAAAAAGTGCGTTAAAATACAAAATAACGAAATACGTAAGTAAAGGGGCATTTTATGGAATATTCAGCTATTTTTCATGATATGGATAAGAGATTCTGCTATGCGATCGATAAAGATTTATTTGTGATCCGCGTGCAGGTAAAAAAGGATGATATGAAGGAGGTAATCCTCCACTATGAGGACAAGTATATACCTATGGAGCGCAAGGATACGCGAATGACGCTTCCCATGAAGAAGGTAGCCACCTCGCAGTTTCACGATTATTATGAAGCGCAGCTTCAGATGCATTTGATATGTCTGAGATATTTTTTTGAATTTACAGACATGCGGGGCGAAAAGGTATATTACGGCAATTATGAGTTTGACAAGGAGTGCATTACAAACAGGGACAGAATGTTTGACTGCCCGCAGAACCTCAGAGAGGAAGAGATGTTTGAGGTGCCACAGTGGGCAGCCAACAAGGTCGTGTATCAGATTTTTCCGTCACGCTTTGCCGCAACACAGCCGGTGGACAAAAAGCTGTGGTATAAGGCGCCGATTACACCAATGGATGATTTGCATGGCAATCTCAGAGGAATCATAGAGCATCTGGATGATATGAAAGATCTGGGAATCGATGTGGTGTATCTGACACCTATCTTTCAATCAAATTCGTGCCATAAATATGATACCATTGATTATTATCAGGTTGACCCTTCATTTGGAACAACAGAGGATCTCAAGGAGCTCGTACAAAAAGCGCATGAGCGCGGCATGAAGGTAGTTCTGGATGCGGTATACAACCACACAGGAAGAGAATTTTTTGCATTTCAGGATATACTGGAAAAGGGTGAAAAATCAAAATATCTGGACTGGTATTTTATCGACGAACTGCCGCCTAAGGGGGAATGGGGAGAGATCCCAAACTTCAAGTGCTTCGGCTACTACGGTGGAATGCCAAAGCTGAATCTGAAAAATCCGGAGGTTGAAACATACATCACGGATGTTGCATGCTACTGGATTAAGGAATGCGACATTGACGGATGGAGAATGGATGTAGGAGACGAAATCAGTCATTTCTTTTGGAAGAATTTCAGAAGGGCAATCAAGGCAGTAAAGAAGGATATGCTGATCATTGGTGAGATATGGCACTATGCAGGAGACTTCCTTGAGGGAGATGAGTGGGATACGGTCATGAATTATCCGTTTTACCTGAATCTGATAGATCTGCTTGCAGACGAAAAGATTAATGTCAGCCAGTTTGTACAGAATCTTGGATATCTGAAGGGCCGCTTAAACAAAAAGTGCTATCCTCTGATGTGGAATCTGATTGACAGCCATGATACAGCAAGATTTTTACATCTGTGCAAGGATAATAAGAAAAAGCAGCATCTCGCAGCAGCCTTTCAGTTGTTATTGCCGGGAATGCCTATGATTTACTATGGCGATGAGTATGCAATGCCCGGAGCAAATGATCCGGACTGCAGACGAGGCATGTACTGGGATGAAGAATACCAGGACAAGGAAATGTATAATTGGTATAAGAAGCTTATGCAGATCCGAAAAACACATGCATGCATTGTAGAGGGCGAAATGATTGAGACCATCGCAAATGACGATGAGGATACGATTGTTATGATCAGAAAAAATGGCGAAGAAACCATCGCAATGCTTTTCAATTGTGGCAGCAGTGTAAAGGAATTTCATGCGTATGCGCAGAAATATAATCTGCTAACCGATAGCGCATTTGACGGAAAAGTAGATGGGCTTGATGCTGCCGTAATTGTGCTTTAAACGTAATATACGAATTTACCTATAAAAGAAGACGGGGGTGCCCGTCTTCTTTCATTGCAATTTTTAATCTTTTGTTTCATGCATATATTTATGCCAACTATTATTGAATTTTCAAGGTGCGTTTTCCTGATCCGGCAGGTGCGAAGTCATCCGATGTTGTGTTCTCCAAAGCGAAGCTGGAACGCGATGACGACAATGACAACGATGAAGACGATTGAAACCGATGAAGGGTATTAAGAGACTGTCAGGTCCGGTGAATAAAACCGGATCTGACACTTTTTCTATAGCCGTAATCCTTTAATATCTTTAATACGTGATAGGATCGTATTGCAGCTGCAGCTGATAACGCCGGGAAGTGTATCAATGACTGTGTGCAGGAAGTGTTCCATTTCATCACTTGATGAAGCAACGGCATGTACATGCAGCTTGTCTCTTCCTGTGACACGGTAAATCTGTGTGACGGTATCATTATTATGTAATATATCTGTCACCTGCAACAGATGGTCTGGTTTTGTTTCGATTTCAAAATAGCATGAAACAGCACCGCTGATCTTTTGAGGGTTTATTATAGTTGTATATTCTTCAATTATGCCCTTTTTCTCCAGAGCCTGAATCCGGGCTTTTACTGCCACTCTGGAAATACCGGTTTCTTTACCGATATCAGAGTAAGAAATACGTGCATTTTCTATAAGCAACTGGATGATCTTCTGATCCAGTTCATCTAAACCGTTCAGGTACATAAGTGTCCCCCCTGTAAAATAATATCCTCCGGATAGTAATTTTCCTTAAATATCATATCATTTATGTTACTGAAAGTAAACGCTGGCTTGACTTAGCAGCTATAACTACATATAATTATTTCGAAACGTAATTTAAAACTTGCATTTTGAACACAAGAAATAAATTCTGGTGAAGGAAAGAATAAGTGAAATTATAAAGGCTGTGGAGGAATATGATAATGTCAAAAGATGAATATTTGATCACAGATACGCCTCTTAAAGCGTTGACGGTTTTTGCAATGCCAATGATTTTGGGCAGCTTTTTTCAGCAAATATATAATATGGCGGACTCTATCATTGTCGGCCAATTTGTTGGCTCCTCTGCACTTGCAGCTGTCGGTGCCTGCGCAGCGCTGACCAATGTTTTCATTTGTGTGGCATTGGGGGCAGGTGTCGGTGCCGGTGTGCTCGTAAGCCGCTATTTCGGTGCCAGAGAGTATGGAAAAATGAAGACCATCGTGTCAACGTCCTTGTTTAGTTTCTTAATTCTAAGCATAGTCCTTGGTGTTTTTGGCTTTTGCTTTTCCCACTCGATGATGAGGGTATTACAAACCCCTGGCGATATACTGAATGATGCAGTGTTATATCTGCGGGTCTATTTTGTGGGCTTTCCGTTTTTGTTTATGTATAACATTCTTTCCAACATGTTCAATTCCATTGGCGAATCAAAAATCCCACTGGGGCTCCTGATATTCTCGTCAATCCTAAATATTTTTATGGATCTTTGGATGGTGGCCGGACTTGGGCTCGGTGTGTTTGGTGCAGCCCTTGCGACTCTTATAGCGCAGGGGATTTCTGCGGTGTTTTCACTTATTCTTTTCCTTAGCCGGATGCGCCGATATAAAAGTCGTTTTGACTGGTTTGACAGGAAGGGGTTATATTCCATGCTTCAAATTGCTGTACCTTCGGTTCTTCAGCAGTCTACAGTGTCCATCGGCATGATGATCGTACAGGCTGTTGTAAATCCTTTCGGCACACAGGCACTTGCAGGGTATGCGGCGACGATGCGGGTAGAGAATGTTTTTTCATTGATTTTTGTATCCATTGGCAATGCGGTTTCCCCATATGTTTCCCAGAATCTTGGTGCAAAGAAAATTGAACGGATCAAAAAAGGATATCACGCTGCGCTGGTGTTAGATGTATGTTTTGCAGTTCTTGCTTTTATAGTCATTGAAGCATTGCATACTGAGATATCCTCGCTATTCCTTGGTAAAGATGGAACTGCTCTGGCTTATCAGGTATCTGAGGGTTATATGAGATGGCTCGGTTACTTCTTCATCTTTATGGGAATCAAAATGGCAACCGATGGGGTTCTTCGCGGTCTCGGAATCATGCGCCCGTTCCTTATTGCAAATATGGTGAACCTGGCAATCCGCCTGTCGGTTGCTTTGATTTGTGCACCGCGTTTTGGCATTGCATTTGTCTGGCTTGCTGTACCGGCTGGTTGGTTTGCAAATTTTTTAATATCCTATGTGGCACTTCGGAGGTCCTGGCCGACTGATAAAGATGTGCAATCCCGATAGCCTAAAATAATTTAAATGGAGGAATTTATAGTATGAACGATAAATTAAATCTCTAAATAAAATCGATACAATAAATGCAAATGCGGTGGCGTGGGTAGAACCAAAGGAAGAAAGAAATGTACATTTTCGCTTTCCTGTGGTAAACTATAAGTTGTGTTATTCGGTACAATACTTTTCAAAGGAGAAATATAAATCATGAAACTTGGCATTGTCGGACTCCCGAACGTGGGAAAAAGTACATTATTTAATTCACTGACCAAGGCAGGTGCCTTATCTGCCAACTATCCATTCGCAACGATCGACCCGAATGTTGGAATCGTATCGGTTCCGGATGAGAGAATCGTAAAGCTCGGTGAACTCTATCATACGAAGAAGGTAACACCTGCAACCATCGAATTCGTCGATATTGCAGGTCTTGTAAAAGGTGCCAGCAAAGGTGAGGGACTTGGAAACCAGTTCCTTGCAAATATCCGTGAGGTGGATGCAATCGTACACGTAGTGCGCTGTTTCGAGGACACCAACATTATCCACGTGGACGGATCCGTTGACCCGGCGCGTGATATCGAGACGATCAATCTTGAATTAATTTTTTCAGATGTAGAAATTCTTGACAGAAGAATTGCAAAAATCGCCAAGCAGGCAAGAATGGACAAGACACTTGCCAAGGAGCTTGAGCTGGTAGAGGCAATCAAGGCACACCTTGAGGACGGCAAGATGGCAAGAACCTTCGAGGTCCCGGATGATGACGATGCACAGATCTGGTTCAAGGGATACAATCTTCTGACCGCGAAGCCAACCATCTATGCTGCCAACGTCGCAGAGGATGATCTTGCCGATGACGGAGCAAGCAATCCACATGTTGCCAAGGTACGCGAGATGGCAAAGGAAGAGGGCGCAGAAGTATTCGTTATCTGTGCACAGATCGAGCAGGAACTCTCAGAACTTTCGGACGAGGAGAAGAAGGAATATTTGGATGACCTCGGTGTGACATCCAGCGGACTTGATAAATTGGTGGCTGCAAGTTACAGCTTACTCGGACTGATCAGTTTCCTGACTGCAGGAGAGGATGAGTGTCGTGCATGGACGATCAAGGAAGGAACCAAGGCACCACAGGCTGCCGGCAAGATCCATACCGATTTCGAGCGTGGATTCATTAAGGCAGAGGTTGTCAACTATCAGGATCTTCTCGACAACGGAAGTCTCTCCGCAGCAAGAGAGAAGGGAATTGTCGGAATGGAAGGCAAGGATTATGTTGTCAAAGACGGAGATGTTATTCTTTTCCGCTTCAATGTATAATAGTAGAGGATGATGGTCTTTTTGACAGATGATCACAAGAGACGAAAGAAAAGCATTGATGAGTGATCGTCAATGCTTTTTTCGATGATGGATTAAGGGTGGGGTATGACAGAGCAGAAGTATCAGCACGAGATGATCGTGACGGACGCAGGCTTTCCGTTCAAGCTGTTCCGGTTTGAAGGATACAACGGAAAATACATAAGAGACAAGCACTGGCACAGGTCGATTGAGATTTTTGCGGTGCAGGAGGGGGAGATGGATTTCATCCTTGACAACACGCATTATCATCTGGCGGAGGGCGAATTCATCATTGTCAACAGCAACGAGGTGCATGCAATCCATGCGGCGAAGCCGAACCACACGATCGTGCTGCAGATTCCGTTAAACCAGTTTGCAGCGTATTTCACAGGGGAGCAGTTCATCTGGTTTTCACACAGTGAGCGGGCGTACGATGCGCAGGTGGCCTGTCTGATCTTTCGTATGTACGAGGTGTATCAGGAGAAAGCCGACGGATATGAGTTCGAGATTCTTAGCATGTTTTATGAACTGCTTCACATTCTCATCAAGAAGTACAGAAAGCAGGAGGTACAGGATGAACTGATCAAAAGCAACCAGCAGCTGAACCGCCTCGGTGTGATCACAACTTATCTCAAGGAGCATTACACGGAAGATATCTCGTTAGAAAAGCTGGCGGGAATTTTCGGCTATTCCCCGTCGTATCTCTCGAAGATGTTTGCGCGCTACGCGGGCATCAACTACAAGGATTATCTGCAGAATGTACGACTTGAGCATGCAATCACTGAACTGGAAGAGACGGATCACCAGATCGGAGAGATTGCTTTGGCACATGGATTTGCAAATAGTAAGGCGTTTACGAATCTGTTCCGGAAACGGTATGGAATGCTGACGAGCGAGTATCGCAAGCAGCTCGCCGGCAAAAGAAATGCGTAAGTCGCAGTAGTGCAATGGATTGCATAAGACAAAAAAGTGACATTACAAAGACAAAGAAAAGCACGTCTCCATGAGACCTTACTTGTTATACTCGAAAAAAAGATAACAGGGGGTAACTCATGGAGATTTTTTCAGTTAGGGATGAAAAATTCCGTAGATACGGTAAAGTATGGGACAATATTGAGAGTACAAAACTGGTAAAAGGCATGGAGCATACACCGCTTCCGGAGGATGTGATCTATGTTCCGTCCGTGGAGGAGCTGGAGGCTGTGTCTGAGGCGCAGGCATTCCAAAATCGTGTGTTTGGTGGACTTCCGATTCAGATTGGTTATTGTAACGGTAACAATCATAAGCTGAATGCAGTCGAATATCATCGCAATTCAGAGATTAATATTGCAGTAACAGATATGATCTTACTGCTCGGATGGCTGCCGGATGTGACCGACGAATTCACTTATGATACGTCAAAGATTGAGGCATTTATGGTTCCTGCCGGAACTGTGGTTGAGATGTATGAGACAACGCTTCACTATGCACCGTGCAACGCAGCAGAAGGTGGATTCAAGTGCATTGTGATTCTTCCGAAAGGAACGAATACGGACATCGATTTTGCCGTGGCAACAGAGGGCGAGGATACACTTATGACGGCAAAGAATAAGTGGCTGATCGCGCACGAGGATGCGGCAATCGAGGGTGCATTCAATGGATTAAGAGGAGAAAATATATCACTTTAATTATTACTGAGGATACGATTACTTGCCCTGAAAAAAGAAAGAAGTTATAATAAAAGAAAGCGATTGGGGAGAAGGTAGGTTATGAGAAAAAGAATCGTATCATCGCTGTTGCTGGTTGGATTGCTCGGAGCACTTGGAGCACAGGCGTATGGAGTAACACAGCAAAGCCGTCAGAATATAAAACATTTTACCGCTTTTTTCAGTGTGGCTGGTAAGAACGAGAGCTCGCAGAATGATATGAAGGCTGCAATCGCAGAAAAGATTGGTGCCGACTGTGAGGAAAACTGGCTGGTAGGACAGTCAAAGGAGGAAGCATTAAACTCTTATATTGCTTCGGGGGAATACCCGGATTTTATCTCCGGAGAGAAGCTGCTTCTCGACGCGGATGCATTGATTCCGATCGATGAGTACTGGGATGATTATCCGAATATCAGAAATTATCTTACGGATGTACAGTGGGAACGGTTCCGGCAGGAAGACGGGCACATCTACTGGATTCCACAGTTCTGTGTGACGCATGGACAGGATATGGGACCGACGCACAACGGAGAGGCGTTCTGGATTCAGGCACGTGTTCTCAAGTGGGCGGGATATCCGAAAATCACAACGGTGGATGAATATTTTGATCTGTTAGACGCGTATGCGGCTGCCAATCCGACGATGGAGGACGGAACCAGAAATATTCCGTTTACGGTTTTATGTGATGATTGGAGATTCTTCTGTCTGGAGAATGTTCCGCAGTTCCTGGACGGCTATCCGAATGACGGATGCTGTATGGTAGATCCGGTGAACAAGAAGGTACTGGATTATAATACGACGGAGACCGCGAAGCGTTATTTTAAGAGGCTGAACGAAGAGTATCAGAAGGGAATGTTCGATCCGGAATCGTTTACGAGCACATATGAGGAGTATCTGAATAAGCTTTCCTCAGGTGCGGTTCTTGGAATGGTGGATCAGTGGTGGCAGTTCTATTACAGTCTGACGGAATCCTATGAGTCGAATGGACTTAGTGAGCTTGGCTGCGATTATATTCCGCTCCCGATCACGATTGATGAAGGGATGAAAAATCAGTGGAATGTTGATCGATCCGCAGAACTGGATACTTCCAGTGGCCTGTCGATCACCGTATCCTGTCAGGATATCGCAGGCGCGCTTCAGTTTGTCAACGATCTGCTTGACTCAGATATTACGCGGATGCGCTTCTGGGGCGAGGAAGGATTGGACTACTCGGTCTATGAGAATGGGCTGTTCTATATGGACGAGGAACAGGGAAAGCGGCATGGAAACGCGCAGCTCAACGAATCCCATTTCTGCAGTTACGGCTACTTCCCGCGTGTGGAAGGATTGCTTGACGATGGAATTAACGCTTTTTCGATGGAGTATCAGCCGAACGAGTTTATGAAGGGCTTAAAGCCGGATGTGCGGGAATGCTTCGAGGCATATGGGGTACAGACTTATGTGGAACTTCTTGGTGCGAACGAAGCGCCGGGAGACTGGTATCCGATGTATTCCTATTCGCAGTCTTTAGTAGCAGATTCCAGAGGCGGAGCGGTGCGGAACGAAATCGATGCGGTGAAGCGTAACTGGCTGCCGCAGGTCATTATGAGCGACGACTTTGATGCGGCCTGGACAGCCTATATGGACGCTTATCAGGATTGTGACCCGGACATTTACTTCGATGTTCTTCAGGAGCATCTGGACCGGATCAATCCGTGACAGGCAGTGATGAAATAAAGTGATATAGTGATAGAAACCTCATTCATAATGCAAATGGATGAGGTTTTTTTGCAAATAAAAATAAGAAGGAGAATGGATATGGCAGGAGCATATGAGACAAAACAGTACCGCAATGTATTTGAGGAGTGCGGATATACGAGAGAAGAAATTGAAAAGAGAGTGCAGGATACGTTCCAGACGATCTTTTACGGAAGTGAGGAAGAGCGCTTTTATCATGAGGCGGGAACTGATATGGGATATATGGAGGATACCGGTAATCATGATGTCCGTACGGAAGGAATGTCTTACGGAATGATGGTGTGCGTGCAGTTGAACCGCAAGGCGGAATTTGATCGTCTGTGGAAGTGGGTGCGCACTTATATGTATATTGAGGACGGACCGGGCAAGAATTACTTCGCGTGGTCATGTGCAACAGACGGAACAAGGAATGCGGATGGACCGGCACCGGATGGTGAGGAGTATTTTGCGATGGCACTGTTCTTCGCTTCGAAGAGATGGGGTGATGGAGAAGGAATCTTTGCCTACAGTAAGGAAGCGCGTGCAATCTTACATGAATGTGTGCACAAAAGCGAGCCGGGACATCCGGGCGATCCGATGTGGGAGCCGGAAAATAAGCTGATCAAGTTCGTTCCGTCCCTGGATTTCAGTGATCCGTCATATCATCTGCCGCATTTTTACGATTTATTTGCAGAATATGCGGATGAAGAGGATCGCATTTTCTGGAAGGAAGCAGCGGAGGCGAGCCGGGAATATTTGCATAAGGCATGTCATCCGGACACCGGACTGTCCGCAGAGTATGCGGATTATGACGGAGCCCCGCATACCGGACATCAGGAGATCTTCGGCAGACACGACTGGTACTACAGTGATGCGTACCGCACCATCGCCAATATTGCGATGGATCATCTGTGGTTTGACAAAGATCCGTGGCAGGTGGAGATCGCAGGCAAGCTGCAGCGATTCTACTGTGAAGATCAGAAGGAATATTGGGATGGCGTCTTTACGATCGACGGAACAAGACTTGAGGAGAAGGCCCTGCATCCGGTTGCAATTATCGCAGTGAATGCGGAGAGCGCACTTGCAGCAGACGGAAGTTACGCAAAGCAGTGTGTGGAGAAATTCTGGAATACGCCGCTTCGTACCGGAGACCGCAGGTACTATGACAATTTCCTGTATATGTTTGCGATGCTTGCATTGTCTGGAAATTACCGCATTTATTAATGGAAGATAGAGAAGAAATCTGGATAGTCATGAAAAAAAGAGTGATTACCGGCATGCTCATCAGTTTGATTTTGTGTACGATGACGGCATGCGCTGGGGGAAAAACAAACAATGGAACGGAGAAAGGTATAGGTATGGAAAGCAGCGAAGGGATGATCGCAAAAGCGATTGAGCAGGAGACCAATCAGGAACATGTCAGTGTAGATGCGATTCCTGAAAAATATACGAAGAAGCGTACGGATGAGGCAGGAACGATTGTACATATTTCGTATCCGTCCAGGGATTATTTCCTTGATGGAAAAGCGATCACAAAGGAGGCAAATGTATACCTTCCGTATGGATATAGCGAGGATAACAAATATAATGTTTTATATCTGATGCATGGAATCGGCGGAGATGAAGCGGAATGGGGAATGGTAGATGACGATTCTCTTGTAAAAAGAATGATGGACAATCTGATCTATTACAAGGAGATCACGCCTTTTATCGTGGTGACACCGAACGGACGCTCGACGGAGAACTGTGCGAGAGAGGGATCGGATTTCAATTCGTTCTATGTGTTTGGAAAGGAACTCAGGAATGATTTGATTCCTTATATCGAGGCAAATTATTCGACGTATGTGGATGCAGATAATATGAGTTTGGCAAGGGAACACCGTGCGATGGCGGGGCTTTCGATGGGCGGTATGCAGACGATCAATATTGGAATCGGCGAATGCATCGACCTGTTCAGTTATTTTGGCGCTTTCTCTGCAGCACCGACCAGCAATCCGGCGGCGAAGACGGCGCGGCTTTTAAAGGATTCGCCGTATGAGATTGCTTATTTCTACAATATCTGTGGAACGGAGGATGAGATCGCATACGACAGTGCCGCTGCGGCTGCAAAGAACCTGCCGGAGGTCTGTGACAAGTTTAGGGATGGCGAGAACTTTGAGTGGCAGGAGTTAAGTGGCGCGCATGACTTTAACATCTGGTATCTGGGCTTCTATAATTTTGCGCAGATTGCGTTTCAGGAGCATTAAGTCACGATTTCACGATACATGGGCGCTGCATCAAGGATATAGTGTAGCAGTTGTGCTTTTGTTCTATTTGCTTTCACTTGGAATTGTTATAAAATGACAAAAAAGTGACATTGCAAAGGCAAGTTTTTACTCGTGCAATGTCGGAGCAATTGCTATACTTGCATTAACAAATACATGACAAAACCCAACATGGGGTGGCAGAACATACAAATTTATCTAGGAGGAGAGTTATCATGAACAACAATAATATGCCAAATATCAAGATCGGAGTTGTGGCAGTAAGCCGCGACTGTTTTCCGGAGAGTCTTTCCGTAAACAGAAGAAAGGCTTTGATCGATGCCTATAAGGCAAAATATGGCGAGGAGCACATCTATGAGTGTCCGGTCTGCATCGTGGAAAGTGAGATCCATATGGTGCAGGCTCTTGAGGATGTGAAGGCGGCAGGATGTAACGCTTTGGTCGTATATCTTGGAAACTTCGGACCAGAGATTGCTGAGACATTACTTGCAAAGCATTTCGACGGACCAAAGATGTTCGTTGCAGCAGCAGAGGAGTCTGGAGACAGCCTTCTTGATGGCAGAGGAGATGCTTACTGTGGAATGCTGAACGCAAGTTATAACTTAAAGCTTCGGAACATCCACGCATATATTCCGGAGTATCCGGTTGGAACTGCTGAGGAGTGCGCAGATATGATCCATGAGTTCGAGCCAATCGCGCGTGCTGTCGTTGCCTTAAACGACCTCAAGATCATCAGCTTTGGACCAAGACCGCTTAATTTCCTTGCATGTAATGCACCGATCAAGCAGCTTTACAACCTTGGCGTTGAGATCGAGGAGAATTCAGAGTTAGATTTATTCGAGGCATTCAACAAGCATGAGTCAGATGAGAGAATTCCTTCCGTTGTTGCAGAGATGGAGGCAGAACTTGGCGCAGGAAACAAAAAGCCTGAGGTACTTGCAAAGCTTGCACAGTACGAATTGACTTTAAAAGACTGGGTTGAGGCTCACAGAGGTTACCGCAAATATGTTGCAATTGCAGGAAAATGCTGGCCTGCATTCCAGACACAGTTCGGCTTTGTTCCTTGTTATGTGAACAGCCGTCTGACTGCACAGGGCATTCCGGTATCCTGCGAGGTTGATATCTACGGATGCTTAAGCGAGTTTATTGGAACTGTTGTCAGTGAGGATGTTGTAACACTTCTTGACATTAACAACTCCGTTCCTGCTGATATGTACAATGATGAGATCAAGGGTAAATTCCCATATACATTAAAGGATACTTTCATGGGATTCCACTGTGGAAATACTGCTTCCTGCAAGCTGTCTTTCTGTGAGATGAGAAACCAGAAGATTATGGCAAGAAGCCTTCCTGTTGAAGTGACCAACGGAACACTTGAGGGAGACATTATGCCTGGTGATATCACATTCTTCCGTCTGCAGAGTACCGCAGATGCCCAGCTTCGTGCATACATTGCACACGGTGAGGTTCTGCCTGTAGCAACAAGATCCTTCGGATCCATCGGTATCTTTGCAATCCCGGAGATGGGAAGATTCTACCGTCACGTGCTGATCGAGAAGAATTTCCCGCATCATGGAGCAGTTGCGTTCGGACATTATGGCAAGGCATTGTACGAGGTATTCAAGTACATCGGTGTTCCGGTTGAGGAGATTGGTTACAACCAGCCGGCAGGTGTTCGTTACCCAACGGAGAACCCTTTTTAATGTGTCAGGTTTGTATAAACTTGACATGTAGCGTCAGGCTTTGTCGACAGACAACTTTTAGTGCCTGACGTTCACGAATAGGAGGCAGAGATGTTATATATTGGAGTTGATCTTGGAACAAGCGCAGTCAAGCTTCTTCTCATGAACGAGGCAGGACATATAGAGAAAATCGTATCACGTGAATATCCGCTGTCTTTTCCTCATTCCGGCTGGTCGGAGCAGAATCCGTATGACTGGTATGATAAGACTCTGGATGGATTAAAGGAGCTTCTGTCAGAGTGCGATAAGAGTCTGGTAGACGGTATCAGTTTTGGCGGACAGATGCATGGACTGGTAACGTTGGATGCACAGGATGAAGTCGTTCGTCCTGCCATCCTCTGGAATGACGGACGAACCACAGAGGAGACCGCTTATTTAAATGAGCAGATCGGAAGAGAACGTCTGACCGGGTACACCGCGAATATCGCCTTTGCCGGATTTACGGCACCGAAGATTTTATGGATGCAGAAAAATGAGCCTGATCTTTGGGCGAAGGTGAAGAAGATCATGCTTCCGAAGGATTATCTTGCGTATCGTCTGTCCGGAACATTCTGCACGGATTATTCGGATGCTTCCGGAATGCTTCTGATGGATGTGAAGAACAAATGCTGGTCTAAGGAGATGATGGAAATCTGCCACGTATCGCGTGAGCAGCTTCCGGATCTGTATGAAAGCTTTGAGGTTGTCGGAACATTAAAGAAAGAGATCGCATCGGAGCTTGGTGTGCTTGAGACGGTTAAGGTGATCGCCGGTGCCGGGGACAATGCTGCGGCAGCCGTCGGAACCGGAACGGTTGGAGCAAACCATTGTAATCTCTCCCTTGGAACAAGTGGAACACTGTTCGTATCGAGTGATAAATTCGGAGTAGATGAGCATAATGCGCTGCATTCATTTGCACATGCGGATGGTGGATATCATCTGATGGGATGTATGCTTTCTGCTGCTTCCTGCAACAAGTGGTGGATGGATGAAATCTTAAAGACGAAGGATTACGCCGGAGAGCAGAAGGGGATTCAGACACTCGGTGAGAATCAGGTGTTCTATCTTCCGTATCTGATGGGCGAGCGCTCCCCGCACAACAACCCGGATGCACGTGCAATGTTCGTCGGTATGTCGATGGACACAACAAGAGAGGATATGACACTTGCCGTATTGGAAGGTGTGGCATTTGGTCTTAGAGATTCGCTTGAGGTTGCAAGAAGTTTAGGTATCCGCATTGATTCTTCGAGAATCTGTGGCGGCGGTGCGAAGAGTCCTCTCTGGAGACAGATCATCGCAGCGGTCATGAACGTGAAGCTTGAGATCATCGAGTCGGAGGAAGGACCGGGATATGGAGCAGCAATTCTTGCAGCAGTAGGATGCGGTACATTCGAAAGTGTTGAGAGTGCCTGCGAGAAGCTGGTCAAGGTTGTTGACACGGTGGAGCCGGATCCTGAGCTGGTACAGAAATACGAAGAAAAATATCAGAAATTTAAGCAGTTATATCCAATCATGAAGAACTGGTTCTAAATTCGGGTTTGCCGCGATCAGATTTGATTAGAACCGACGATACCGGATATAAAATAATCTATGAAAATTAGCAATAATTTTGTCTATAAA
>ERZ1034946.141-NODE-141-length-58724-cov-27.334453_pt1 | contig 58724 bp, 47 predicted proteins | sample MGYA00520591_ERZ1034946 | MGnify/ENA primary metagenome ERZ1034946 (study PRJEB33766, sample SAMN09781753) | gut metagenome | biome: gut microbiome | host: Homo sapiens | place: Madagascar | study: EMG produced TPA metagenomics assembly of the PRJNA485056 data...
TTCATAGCAGGGAATCTTCTGCGACTCTCCAACTGACAGTAAGTTTACTCTATCAGGTCTATATGTAGCGGTTGTCAAATAAGTATATCTAGGTTATTATAAGTTTGAAGATTTGCCGATTAAAAAACAAAATAATGATTAGCAGTTAAAGTATATGATAGACGGTGATTGGTTAATTTTGTGGAAGGAGATTCTATGTTACAAAACTTGATGGTTTAACACCTGAAGAATTAAGAACACTTATTGTAAGTGGTGATGACAACCATGATAATCAGATTCGCTACACTAAATCTGGAATGGTTTTTTATACCAAGACATCGTTGGACCAGAAGAAAGATACATTGATGTATATTGAAGTGGAACTGCTGTTTTACGTGATTTTACAAAATGGAAAGCAGTCATGTGAAATGAAATGGATTAAATATTAAAACAGAAGAGTTTTAGACACTTCTGTTTTATCGTTTAATGGAAAACGCCAAAACAAAAATGCTCCGTAACAAGTAAACCTATTTCGTGCTTATGAATATGATGTAAAAAAGCTGTCAATTGGTAAACGCTCTATAGCGAGAACCTTTTGTTAGCCGTGCCCTTTGCAATAATAGTCTTATATTATACACGGTCAAAAAGTTTAGCACTTAACTTTTTTGACCAGAGTCAGGAGACCAGGACGATGAACACTCAAACCAGTTTAGCTGCAGAGCAGATCCGGCTTCAGCAGTGGGCTGATCAGATCAGGGATTGCCAGAATTGTCCTTCCGATATGAAAGTGGATGCCTGGTGCAGGGAACATGACCTGACAAAGGCGAATTATTACTACTGCTTGGGACGCATACGTTCGACAAAGAGCATGATTTGATGTTTACACAATGTGTTTGCGATTAGAAAGGTATCAAAGCCTGGAAAGCTTTGGAGTACGCCAATGAAAACCGGTGTATTTTTTGAGAAGTATTGCATATATTAAAAATACATTCACAACAGGTATATTACGCCGTGATTGCGTGAAGATCTGGATGCAACTTTTGGATGTTTCCCCCATTTTTTATGTTAGAAGCTGCAAAATGTTGATTTGCCATGATAACTATGATATGATATAGTTATTATTTTATAAAGTTATACTAGAAAGGAGTGTGTAGATGAATGCCTATGCAGCGAAGCGTATAACAGAAGACCAGAGAAAGAGGTATAGAAGTTTTGACGCTCAACAAAAATCTGAAAAGGAACAAAAGAAGCAATGGGAACAGCGTGTACAAGAATGCGAAGAAAATTATTGGAGAAGCAAATTGGGTAAACCATTGTTATAGTGTGATATAGGGATAGAAAAAGCACGCATGATAAAGGGGGAAAATAAAAATGCAAACGAGAGAGTCATATGAGAAGGATCAGGTTCTCGAAGAAATGATTCCGGATCATAAGATGGGATTTAAAATTTTAACGGAAGCACAATTAAATAATATGTTTCCTACTTATGGTAATCTATTTGAAAAGATAGATGTGCATAGAGCCAAAATTCAAAGCTTTGACACAAAGAAGATGAGCAAGATGGATTACCAATACAATTTAATGTATGATACCATCTTTTCTATATTTGGTTCAAGGGGCAGCGGAAAGACTTCCGCTGTATTTACGCTGAAAAAAATGATAAGGGAAAAGTATGAGCCATTCGGTGACTACGTTTTCCCTATTATTATGCCCGAAATGATACCTGAGGCTTGTGATCTGATAAGTTGGATATTAGCAATATTGGGTGAGACTGTTTCAGAATTGGAAAAACAGATTGAGAGAGATATACATCTGATTCATGATGATAATTTCTTTCAAAATTGTAGATTTCGGCGCGATAATCGCCTGAGACAGGAATATAACTATATAAAGGAACTCTATTTTTCTAAGGGTTATGATGTGGGCCGAGAAAAGTCATTAGAAGCAGCTATTGGTAATAACGGAATACAGGTTCAGTATAGTTACGAATTTTCTCAGAAGCTAATTATGTTTTGGACGACATTAAAGGAAGCAATTGCTAAGGTAAAACATTTAGAGGCAGGACAAGAACCATTGATTTATTTTATCTTTGATGATGTTGATCTGACTCCAAATAAAGTAGAAGAGATGCTGTCTACCATTGTAAAATACTTATCTCATCCTAATATTATTGCAATTGTAACGGCTGACGAAGAACTATTCAATGATGTAGTAGAAGAAATGTTAAAGAAAAAAATTGGCTGTTATACAAATGAGCAAGAATATTTAACGGGAAATAGGTACTTAAGATTTTCTGATTTAGAAGAGTATCTTTTGCAAAAAGAAAAATTTAGAGAGCAAAAACTCAGAAGTATGGCACATTTATACTTAGGGAAAGTACTGCCGCCTTCGTTGCGGTATTACCTGAAAACATTTGATACCTGTGATAAGAGAAGGGTATTTATTGAAAGTGTTAAGGGTGGGGAACAGCAAGATAACATCAACATAGAATGCTTTTTACAAAATCAGGTAAATAAGTTGTTGAAATGTACCGGAAAAACCCTTGATAATAAATATTCTAATTTTTTGTATTTTAAGGCAGATAAAAAATACTATTTTATTGAGAGCTATTTATTGTTTTGGGGAAATACTTCAAGGCAATTAGCTAATGAATGTTTTTTAGTAGAGGAATTGTTTAAACAGTTAATTTACATAAGAAGTAAATATGAAAATGAGATAGCTGATAGAAGAATTGCAAAAATTCAAATGGATGTTAAGGAGGAAATATATCAGCAGATATATCACTTTATTTATAATTCTCTTAACACGGATGGAAATGTTAAGTTGGAAAAGGAAGAAATAGAGAGCTTGGTCAATCAAGTGTGGAAAAAGGATTATGATCAATGGTCGCTCTATATACGATATGATTATTTAAATGAATACTATAGCAGAAAAGCATTTTGGGAAACAGAAGGAGGCGAATCAAAACAGTTAGTAAGTATTGTAACCAGACTATATGTTTTGTTTTTCTTTATTGAAAATCTTTTGATGATATGGGATAAATTCGATCCTGGATTTAAAATTTATCCAAATGAAAAAGACCGTCAGAAGAGTTGTAGGAGCCTCGTAGCACTAATGGATCGAATTACCGGTGGAGAGAACTCGATTGTCAGATATGATGAGAACAACAATGCATCAGCCTTGCTGTATAAGTATGGATGGCTTATGGAGAGGCATGAATTAATTAAAGGATTTGACATATGCAATAGGATGTATGCGCAAGACTATTTGTATATGCTGAATTCCAGATTACAAGGTGAAGTTGAAAAAATTAATTCAGATATATTAAGAAAATGGAGTCAGAAAAATCCAAAATGGTTTGCAACTATGGTCGGTCTGACATATTTGGAACATAAGAATTTATATGCACTGGATGAACATGATGTGGAAAACCTTGGTGTAAATGAAAAGACTGGACTGTACGATGATTATATTATTAATAAACAATATGAATTAAATGAGTCCATTGAAAAAAATTTTATTGGTAAAAATGAATTTGCCGATAAAACTTCGTATGATTTTTTTGAATTACTGAGATGGTGTCAGGCACAAAATGATTCAGATGAATTTACGCAGAAAAAAGAATCTCGGCAAGAAAAGGAATCTAAACAGGAGAAGCAACAAACGGTATCAGAAATTTATAATTTAATGGAGAGAGAATATGGTAGCAACTCACAAAATAGTGATTATAAAATGAGATATCTGTTATTCTTGATGGAAAAAGGAATGCTTTTTCAAAAAAATAGTATTGATGAGATTACAGTAGAGAATAGTGATGTTCAGTTAGAAACATTAATGAATCATCTTAAATCCATGTTGATTAGTTATTCGCGCTTTTTTGAAGCTTATAGTATCAAAGAGGAAGCCATATTTAAAGAAGATGTGAGGAAGATGGGATATAGAGGAAGAATCGAAATTATGCGAGTGGGTGAAGAAACTAAGGATTCTGGTCAGGAAAAGCCTGATTCAGCTTGCGAATGGATTATAGATGTAGAAACAATTGAAAACATACATGATTTCGTTAAAGAACTTTCTCTCAAAAGTAACGATTTGGCACCATGGGATCAGGATGATAAGACTGCTAAATTGTTGATTTGGCCTAAGGTGCTTAATCAATTGCAGCTTTATGTTGGAACGAAGAAGGAAGAAGTTAAAGGACTTATAGCAATTTGGGAAAGCATTAATTATATGCAGGAATACTATATTCCTTTGTATATCAGAATGAAAGAAAATGTTGTTACAGGGTACTGGAAGGAGAGCTTCAGTAAAAAATTCTATGATGAGGTACAGAAAATTTTGAAAAAGGATGTTCAAGGTACGATTAACAAGGACAGCTATTTTAGAACGCTGGTACTGAATCAGATGGAACGTAGCGGACGCGAATATTATAATATCATTGCAAAGAAGGGGAAAAGGGACGATGAATAAATCCCGGCTGGGGCTCATTGTTAATATGTTATTGACTCCGTTTATCGAGAAAGAATTCTTACGGGAAGGTGGAGATTGCATAGAAAATTTGGCTGAGGCATATCATGATGCATGGTGTACAGATATCACTGACTACTATAGACGAGTGCGGTTCGAAGCGCAATATGAAACCAGAAAACTCGAAATGGAAGGATATATCGTTAATAGACGAAATACAAAAACGATAACTGTAGATGATGCCATGATGATTCTTCGCCTGTTTTATCCGATGGATGAGATGAACAATTATCTTTGCCGATATGGGACGGGCTCATTGTCAGGATATTATGTGGGGAAACTCTATGAGATTGCAATTTCATTGTTGACATTTAGAGACGGACGTATAGCAATCAGAACATGGCTGAATGAACAGTCAGAGAGTGGAAAGAGGGATATTTTTGATTATCATGATGCTTTTGATAAGGTGGAGATATGGAATATTTTGAGCAGATTGATAGTTCCAGATGTTATTATAGCGGCTTTCTTTGTAGAGGCAGGATTGGAAGACCGGAATTATCTATATGGACAAAATGGTGGCGTATATTTGGCAGATAAAACATTAAGTGCGGTTTTGGCAAGAGGCGTGGCTGAAAATCACATGCATTTTAATGTCGGAATCGAGTACTCGGTTTTATGGAAGTACCTGACGAATATCTGGCGCTGGGAAGTATATTTTAACGGAACAGAGGAGTGGAATTTTAAGATAGATCAGGTGCTGCTGTTTGCTGCAGTGGTATACAGATATTTGTATGCGTCCTACATGGAAATGGGAAGTAAAGAAATTTCTTTTTATTCGTATATAAAGGAATTCTTGCCAGAGACAGAGAAGCAATTGCAGGAACTGTTGCATGATTTAAAGTGTGGAATGGAGGGTAAGGAATTAAGTTACTATCGGGAATTTTACTATATGTTTTTACAACATATCAAGAATGCATGGGAGATAAGAGAAACCGATGATTTTCTGCTGGATACAGTATATAAAGCAGAGATTGGTTTGAAAACATCGTCCGAGATGATTTTTCTGTTACAGACATTGCAGTGGCTTCGTAACGGACAGAATACGCTGGAAGAACAGCTATTTATGCAGTATATTAGAATTAAAAATGGTTATTTTCAGCAGTTTGTACAGCCTAATCATATTCTTGGTCTGAACTACTTTTTTCGTTTTTTTGGAACGGCCAGAAATGCTGAAAAATTTGGAGGAAAAAATAGCAGCTATATCTATCGTGAGATATTTAAAAGCCAGGCACAGAATATAAACATCAAAAAACTGGAAATAAGGATCACACCGGATTTCGTTTTAGCTAATAAAAATGGAATTCAGGAATATGAGCTCGCAGAAAGAAGTCTGAAAAAGAGTATTCTGAGTAATGTGAGAAATGTAATTGTGGAGTATATAGAATACTGTAAAATGATTGTAAATCATGACGGTGATGCAGAAAACTGGTATACACAACTGGATAGATGTTATGAAAATGGTCAGGGTGTTTTCCCGTCCATTGGCATAGTATATCATTTTCAAAAGAGAGATTATCTGGATAATAAAATTGGTGATATGTGTTGGCTAAAATATGCACAGTCAGGCACTGCACCAGCATATTCCAAGCATTTGCTAGTCTGGAGAAAGCAAATCGTGAATTGTGCACGGGCAATGGAAGAACTCCGTAGCAGTATTCCTTATCTAGCGGAATACATAGTGGGAATTGATGCAGCATCTAATGAAAACAGTATGGAACCGTGGATGCTGGCACCGGCATATCGGACAATAAGGAATCGAAAGATAACAAAACCCCTCATTGTAAATGGAAATGGTATTTTTTTGCGTATTCCCAATATTGGTTTTACATACCATGTGGGTGAGGAATTCAGACATATTATGTCGGGCTTACGTCATATCAGTGAGGTAATGGAGCATTTCAATTATAAAGCAGGAGATCGTTTGGGACATGCTATAGCGTTAGGTGTAGATGTAGATCAGTGGGTTCGCGAAAATGAGGTCATTACAATACCCGCAATGGAACATCTGGAGAATCTATTGTGGCTTTGGGGAAGTATTGTTCAGAAAAAGCTGATTGTCCACTTAGAAGTGGAACAATTAGAAGGCCAGATTATGATGTGTGCAGAAAAGATATTTGAAGATTGTACAGGGATGACTGCATATATGTTGTATCAGGCATATTTGGAGAAGTTTAATGAGAACCATGAGAATATTTTCAAGGAATTTAAAGATACCTGTAGAGAAGAAACGATACCTCAGGAAAATCCTGCGAAAGCTCATTTTTGTTATTGGTATGATGCGGAGAGACATGGAACCGGACAGCTATGGACAAAAGAAAAGATATTGTGTACTTACTATTGCCCATTATACTTTATGAGGTTTCAACAACCAATTTTTGTGCCGGTAATGGAAGATGAGGCAGTGGTATACAAGGAGGTTCAGCAACAACTGATAGAAAAAGTGGAACGAGATGGCATATTTGTAGAAACCAATCCTACATCCAATATAGCTATCGGAGAAATCGATGGTTTGTTTAAACATTATATTATGAGATTGAATTCGGCAGGATTAGAGTATAAAGATCCGCAGGAAGCTGTGCTTGTAACAGTAAATGCAGATGATCCGGTAGTATTTAGTACAAACACAGAAAATGAATTGGCGTATATTTATTATGCATTGGTTCATGCAGGATATAAAAAGGAAAAAATACTGGAATGGATGGAGAAAGTTAGAAAATACGGTATGGATGGCAGTTTTATAAAAAAAGTGAAGAAACCATCAACACAAATCAAAGAAATGGAAGTTATATTAGAAAGCATTAGCAACTATTTAAAAAACATTTGAAGAAAGAATGCAAATGAAGAGATAAAGAGAGAAGATGAGAACCTTGTATTTTGTGACAAGTAATCCAAACAAATATAAAGAAGTTGCCGAAATCTTAAAACCACATGGCATACAGGTTGAGTGGGCAAACATAAAACTTAAAGAAATTCAAAGCAATGATATAGATGAAATTGCTAGAGACAAAGTGTTGAAAGCATTTAGAAGAATGATGGCACCGGTAATGGTGGAACATGATGGGCTCATACTTGAGGAATTTGGTCAGATACCGGGAGGCTTGACACAGGTATTTTGGGATGCTTTGGGAGCACAGGGATTTTGCAGAATATTTTCCAGAGATAAGGAAACAGCGGCTGTTGCACAGGCAGTTATAGCATATTGCGATAGTAGGAAAGTGGAATTATTCAGAGGATCGGCTAAGGGGAAAATTGTAACAGAACCCAGAGATTACGAGGATTTTCAGTGGGATTGTGTATTCCAACCAGATGAATATGAAGAGACATATAGTCAGTTGGGTGAGATAAAAAAAGAAATATCCATGCGGAGAAAGGCGCTTAACGAATTTGCCGAGTACTTAAAGAGGGAAAAATGTATACACAGTTAAAAGAATCTATTCAAAAAGGGAATACTATTTTATTTGTTGGAGCGGGAATTTCTGCTTCAGTGCAATTGCCAAACTGGAATGAATTGATAGAATATTTGGCACAAGATCTTGGGTATGATCCTGATGTATTTAAGGAATATGGAAATTATCTGGCACTGGCAGAATATTATCTGCAGGAGAAGACTTTTAAGAACTTACAAAAATGGATGAAGGAAAAATGGGATGTAGCAGAGGAAAAAATTCAGAATTCAGAGCTATATAAAACGATTGCCCAATTGAATTTTCCGATAATCTATACGACAAATTATGACAGATGCTTGGAAAAGGCAATGAATATCTGGAAAAAGAAATATAAAACGATCATTGACGTAAGGGACATCGTAGATCTTGAGCGGGATACAGTACAAATAATCAAATTTCATGGGGATATTATGGCAGAGGACTCCATAGTTCTTTCGGAAAGCCAGTATTTCAGTAGGTTGAATTTTGATACTTCCCTAGATATTAAATTGAGAGCTGATATGTTGGGAAAGTCAATTCTTTTCATAGGATATAGTTTGTCAGACATTAATGTAAGGTTGATGCTTTATAGACTAAATCAGCTTTGGGAGAGCAGTATAGCGGAAAAAAGGCCAAAATCGTATATTTTTTTGACAAATCAAAATCCTATTCAGGAAAAAATACTCAAGAGTATAGGTATTGATCCTATTTATAGCAAGGGAAGTGACAGGACGGAAGAAACAGTTAATTTCTTGAAAAACCTTATTTAATGTGTGCCGTTTGTTGATAAACGTAAAATCATGCGATGATTCCTCTGACAGTGGGGACGGCGAGAATGTTGGCTGGACGGATGAGGTGCTGTAAAATGTAAATAAGTGCCCAATAGTCTGGATGTTAGTAATAATGGAGAGACTATTGGGCACATGCATTAATCAAATAACCAGTCTTGCGTATGCGCATGGTAAAACAGAACTTGCATATCTTCTAATATCTGGGTAGCTTCTTTTTCATTCATCCACAATATATCCTGAATATCTTTAACATCAGCACATTTTCTCATGACACCAGTCTGGAGCATAGACAGAATCCTGGCATTTTTAATAGACTGAAAGTATTGTAATACTTGGGGCTGTTCGCTGATAGAGGCCGGTTCCGTGTAACGCAGCCCTTTTTGATCTAATGTCTCATAGAATCTATTAACGAACTCTTTGGACAAGTAATTGTAATTGTGCATCGTAATCACGAGAGCTTGCAGGCTCACCTGGAATTTTTGCTTTAATGCAAATAAAGTGGCATAGTCTACAAAATTCGTTGTATTTCGATAGGATATAAGATATTCTTCAGGAATAAGAAAATATCCTGCAAAACAATCCGCCATTTTATCCAAAAAACTCTTCTTCTTGCAATTACAGTTTTCGAATTTTCGTTTATAAACAGGACGGTGAAGAAGAATGTGACCATATTCATGAAATACAGTGAAAATAATTCGTTCTAATGTAATAGAAGCGTTACAGTTAACAAAAATATAACATCCTTTTTCATCATTGATATAAGATAAACCGTTAGTAGAAGAAATTCCAAAATCAACAAAGAAAATGTGAATTCCTTTATTTTGCAGTGCAGCAATGGCAGCAATGGCATTTGTGTCGTGCAAGCCTAATTTTTCTCGCTGATCCTTTGCTATATTTCTGATTTCTTCTTTTAATTCAGAAGTCATTTTTAATTTGTGTGAAAAATAATCTGTACATTCAAAGTTAATATCTAAAAGGCGATCATTACCGATATTAGCAAACAGGTTATATTGCTCCGGGAAATAAGTCGTGGATTCTCCTAGAGTGATTGCAAGATTATTGTAAGCATTAATACAGTGATATACCTTCTCGGAAATCGATTCTGTAGCAAGTGTATAATTAAGTGCGGTTCGAAACAGGAAACTTGCAGAAGAATCAGAAGACTTACTTTGTAACAATGATTCTACCGGAACATCAAAAAAATCAGATACAGCCACTAACTTTACGCTGTCGATAATATTACTGCCTCTTAAATAATTCTGTAAAGTTTGACGACTGACATTGAGATAATTGGCTAAATCTGTGATAGTAACAGAACGTGCAGTCATTAGATCTCGGATATTATTTCCAATGATTTGTACTAGTTCCATGTAAGCTCCTCCTATGTAAACAGATTATAACATTTTTGTAAAAAAAATTCAACATATTCCGGATTATAGATTAAAAAATTATACATAAATTTATTAAACATTCACAAATGTGGAAAAAACTTTAGATTCTCTATTGAAATGTGGATAATGTAATGCTAATATTAAAAAAGAGGCTTCCGGATACTACCACTACCACAGAACCGGAAGGAGCAAAAAGGAGAAGGAAGGGAGGCATTGCATATATTTATAACATGAAAAAGAGCCCATAAAGAGCTCTTTAACGAATCGGTTACCCACCATAATGTAACCATTACACTGTTTTCCTTACGGCTACCACCCCGTAAGATTGTTTGTGTACTTTTTTATTATACAGCAAAAATGAAGAATGGCAAGTAAATACACAGACTTTTATGTAAATGAATAATAGAAACGAAGAAGAAAAATGAAATTATGAGAATGGGAGGAAATGAAATGAAAATATTAGTATTAGGCGATAACACATACGAGGAAAGTGGCTCTGCAAATTACGGAGACTGTTTTTTGATTGACAACGGGGAACAACTGGTTATTTATGATTGCGGTTCTACCGAGCACGCAGAAGTAGTGCTTAAATATATGGAGAAAAACAAGTATGATAAGGCCATTCTTGTATTGTCTCATAATGATGCTGATCACTTTGAAGGCGTAAACTATTTGCTGAATAAGGAAAAAATATCTAAGATTCGAACGGTCTTATTATTTAAACATTTGGATGCTATTGAAAAGGAATTGGATGATGGAAGGAGAAATAAACGTTCTATTCGTAATCAGATTGCAGAACTCTACGATAATATTGCTTCATTAAGCGGTGAGAATTTGGAGGATATTTATGATAAGCAGGGTAACTTATTGAATAATGAAGTGATTTCCGGTGTAAAGACAGTGGGACCTTCTTTCTCCTATCTGATTCAGGCGGTGGCAAAGCACTTGAACAATCAGGAGGGAGATACCATTGATGGGGAAACTATCTATAATGCAACCAGTGTGCAGCTTGAAGTGAAGATAGGTACTCATAAAGTATTGCTTTGCGGAGACAGTAATTTTCAGGCAATAGAGAAGAAACTGAAGGACTATGATGTGATACAACTTCCGCATCATGGTAAAAAGGATCAGGCGGAACAGATTTTTGCTGCGAAAGCAGAAGAACCGCAGACGGTTTATGTAGTATCTGATAATACCGGCAAGACGAACGGCGGATCCGACCATTTGGATGAACGGTGGGCTAAAGGGCATCATATTAGAAATACGCGTAAAGAGGGCACCATAACAATATCTGAAATTACACTAAATAATTCTCGCGCCGGAAATGGACATACATTGGGGGTACGATATGAGATATTTAGTACAAAAAGAATTTGAAAAAGAAATTACTGCGAGACGCCGATTCCTTTATGATTGTTTTGGAATATGGATGTATGTCGGAAGACCTGAAAAGGATTTTATTCCATTGTTAAGTATGCCGGATACTTTTCAAAAGGACGTGCTGTTCCTATATGGCCACAATAATGCTGTAAATCGCTATCTGGCAGAGAATCAAGACTCCGTTTCAGAGCAAACGGTTGTTTTGATTACATGCCGGGCATCTTATGAGTTTGAGCGTTATGGTAGAAAAGACAGAAAAATATATATTGCAACGCAGGAAAATAATACGGTTAAAATCTACAATAAGGAAGATTATTGCTTTGATTTTGACCCATGCGACTCGGAACTGATATGTTATAACTTAAAAAAGGGTAACGTGATGGAAATGATAGAACGAGCATTTGTCTGCATTTCAGAAGGAGATGCGAGATGAAAGATTACCGCAAAAATGAACTAATCTATTATGCACTGGGAAATATTTTGATAATGTTGTTCTTTTCAGGACAGCTGGGACAGATTCTGACATTGAACAATGAGACAGGAATAGATATTTTTAAAGCTGTGACCGAATCGGTTTTTGTGTTATCTATTGTATCTTCTTATGTGTTTGTATTGGATTCGGTACTCTCCGGATGGATAAAATTTAAGATTGCATATTTCGGTATAGGTGGATTGCCGGGCTGTACAATCTTTTCTGAAATAAAAGAAAAAGATGATGATCCACGGTTTGATCATAAGGATGTAATGAAATGTTATGAACAGATATATTTAAACATGCCGGAGAAAAATAAACGAAAGTATGAAAATGTACATTGGAATAAAATATACTTGAAATATGAAAAAGAAGATAAAATTAAAACGGTTCAAAGAAATTTCCTTTTATGCAGGGACTTGTTTATTATGACCTTATTTTTATGCATTATATATTTTATTTTGATCTTTGGGTGTGGAATAGGTGTACTAAGGTACGAAGTGCTGATCGTATTAATAGTAGAACTTTTAGTGACCAACATAGCTATGCGTGAACAGGGAATAGAGTTTGTATATATGGTGATTGCGCTAGATGTTAATCAAAGTAAATGAGGAAAAAACGTTATTAAGAGCTTAAGAAATAATCAATGATATAATAACATAACAGAAAGGAAAGCGTGATAACCAGTAGTCAAAATTGATGATAGCGAACTTATTCAAGGCGCCAAAGAAATTGGTTTGATTTCTGATATTGGCTATCGCCTCCTGGATAATATAAAGTTTATGCGCAATTGGGCTAGCGCTGCTCATCCTAATCAAAATGAATTAACGGGACTACAACTAATTGAATGGTTAGAAACGTGTATTAGAGAAGCTATATCACTTCCATTGTCAAACTTAACTATTCAAATTGGGAAATTATTAAGTAATATTAAGACAAACATTTTGGATGAAGCCGAAGCTCAAATAATAAGTAATTTCTTTTGTGAATTGACTTCTGAAAAAGCTAATTCTCTTTGTAATGGTTTCTTCGGAATTTATTGCAGACCTGATACAACGAGTGATACAAAAAGAAATATAAAACTTCTATTACCAGAATTATGGAATTTAGTAGATGAAGATGTAAAATGGAATTGTGGAATAAAATTTAGTAAATTTCAAATTAACAATGATCAAGTGGAAGCGAAACTTGCAAGAGAATTTCTCCAAATTGTCGATGCTGAATCATATCTTCCAGAATCGGTGCGAAGTGCTGGATTAAAGATTGAATTAGAATATCTATATAATGCGCATAATGCTTCTGTGAATAATATTTATTTAGAACCGCCTTATGCTAAACAAGTTCAACGTTTAATTGGTTCAAATGGTGTTCCTACTGAAAATGATAGAAAATAAATCTTAAGTGTTGTTGAGAAGATGTTAGTAAAATTTCAATGGCTTTTGCGGCAGATATATTAGCCAAAACAATGTGGAAAGCTTTAGAGAGGAGGGTGAAACATGTACGATTTGTCATCTAAATTTAATACTTTTTATACAACGCATGTTGTTCTGCCACAGAGTGAGCTGGATAATTTACATACAAAAAAGAATCTTAATATTCAACGTCTCAAAGATGGTTTAAAAGAGTATAATGCAGAAAATAATACATTGTATTCTATCGTTGAAACGTGTGTGCAAGGCAGTGTTGCGATGTCAACTGTTGTTCAAAACGAAGATGAGGATTATGACATAGACGTTGCTGTTGTTTTTGATAAGAGTGTGTTAGGCGATAAAGGTGCCCAAGCAACAAGAAATTTAGTCGCCAATGCATTAAAACGAAAAACAAAACAGTTTAACACTGAACCAGAAGTAAAGACAAGCTGTGTTAGAATAAAATATGCAGATGGTTATCACATCGACTTTGCCGTTTACAGGCGGCATTATGATTCGACAAATGAATGCTGGATTTATGAACATGCAGGTTCAGAGTGGTCTGAAAGGGAACTCAGAGGATTAACAGATTGGTTTAAATTACAAAATGATGATTCGGATGGTGACTTGAGAAAAATAATTAGACTATCAAAAATGTTCTGTAAATCGAGAACGACATGGAAGAATATGCCGAGTGGACTGCTTCAGACAGTATTGTGCAATGAAAAGTTACAATCAACATATGAAAGAACAGATGAACAGTTTTATTATACGATGCAGGAAATCGTAAATCGACTTGAAACAAGTACGTCAGTTGCGGCTCCGGTAGATGATGGGCGTGATTTGACACAAAGAAATATTGATCATCAGAGAATGACAAATTGGAAAAATCGTCTTGAAAGTAAACTTGAGGATTTGGAAGTTTTGTTTCGGGAGGATTGCACCAAAGATGACGCAATTCAAGCGTGGTATGGATTCTTTAATCATGATTACTGGGGAGACCAGATAATAGCATCGGAAAGCTATTCGGTTAATTCCGTGACAAAATCGGTATGTAGATTTTTTGATGGCGAACAATTCATCGAAGAACTGTATCCGATGCAATTGATATACCACTGTGATGTATCATGCCAAGTTTCTGGTGATGGATGGAGACCGAAACCGATAAAGGAGTTCCTATCTACATTGAGACATTACTTGCCTCATAATTTTGAAATCCGATGCACAATGGATTACACTGATTGTCCACGACCATATAACGTATTGTGGAAAGTCAAAAATGTAGGACCTGAGGCAGAGAGAAGGAATCAAATTAGAGGACAAATTAATGATAGAGGAAGTACAATAGTAGAACACACTAATTTCTTTGGCAATCATTATATTGAATGTTATATTATAAAAGATAATGTATGCGTTTCCAGAAATAGAATTGAAATTCCGATAGGCAGGTGGTGATTTTGTGAAGGCTTTAAAAATAATCGTATTTGGTCTTTTATCAGTAATTATGTTTCTGATAATTGTATTATTTGAGATAAACAGTTGGCCTGTGGGGAGTAGTATATCTGGTTTGGTGCTTGGCTTTTCACTTCCTTCTCTTTGGAAGTCAATACAGGATCTTACGGATACCACAGAATGGAAAACTTCTCAACGAAAGTTAAAACGCGGTGATTTCATTAAGGACGATACTATCATTAGAATTTCATTTGCGTATCTTTACAGAATAAAAATTGGTGATAAATATTTATTGGTAAAGAATGAGCGAGGAACCGGGAAGGATCAACCGGTCGGTGGAGTATATAAGCTATTCGGAAATGAGAAGATAGAACTGAAGAATCGTTATAAAGTAAAAGATGATAATAAAATATCAATTGATGAGTCCTCACGGAATGATTATCGTCTTAGAATAGAAAATAGATATTTACGAAAGTTTGTGAAGCGATTTGACTGTAAAGCAGATCGAGAGCGTATTGATAATTTGAGCCGAGAGTTCAGGGAAGAATTGATTGATAAAAATATTGTGAATTGGAATCACATATCATATCGTTATTGTGGCAGACACATAACAGAGCTTCATTGGGGAAAACACTTTCAGTGTTATGAACTTCTTCTTGCTGATATTGTAGAATTACTTCCTACACCAGAACAAGAGCAGGATTTGAGAAATTTGCAAAATCAGTATTCAGAGAACTACCGATTTGTCACAGCAGAAGAAATATCTTCTTTGGGTGTCAATACTAATAGTGGAGACTTAAGAGAAACAATAGCTGATCATTCAGCGAAAATTTTACAAGAAAATGAAGGGATGCTGATAAGTAATTCTAATGTTGGAAAAATATATGATTGTGAACTTCCTGTGACTTCCTGCAATAGTTGAATTCTAGCACCATAACTTATTTCTTTCATTGACAACTATTCTAATACACAGGGGAATTTGGTTATTTTGCCATGTTGACAGATGCAGGTAAGTCTTGTATCATAATTTCAAAGCATACATTCTAACGATTCAGACAGCGCAAGCTGATCCATATATCTAAGTTCTTTCAATGAATTCTATGCTTTTATACCCTATTAACCAAGTAAGAGCATAGTGCATTGAGAGACAGGTGGTGGAATCGTCTACATCTATCCTTTTTTCAGGTACTATGGGAATGGAGGATACGATGAAGAGAAAGATATTTGCGGAGGTGTGTATCTATGGGAAAGACTGATACCGCCACCAAGGTCTACATTAGAAAGAACAACATTTTTGCAGATGCATTCAATTACCTGATCTATGAAGGAGAAGCTGTTGTTGACCCGGATCGGCTTACAGAGGTTGATACAACCGAGATTGCGTTGCCGTTTGGATCACCGGATGACAAAGAGGAGCAATCAGATGATCCGGTGCAGAGATATCGTGATATTCTGAAATCGGCTGTCATCATGCAAGAGGATGAGGCTGCATATATTTTGTTTGGAATCGAAAACCAAACGGACATACATTACGCAATGCCTGTAAGAAACATGATTTATGATGCTTTGCAGTACGGCAAACAGGTTGCTGATACAGCAGCAAGGCACAGAAGAAATGATAAGAACGCAAAAGGACATTCCAAAAGTGAATACCTGTCGGGTTTTTATAAAGATGATGTTTTGAAACCCGCGATCACACTTGTGATTCACTTTGGCGCAGAGGAATGGGACGCACCATTATCACTGCATGAGATGATGGGTGTTAAGGATCATAAGCTGTTGCATTTTGTGCAGGACTATCAGATTCACCTAATTGACCCGGCAAAATTGACAGAAGCAGACCTGGGGAAATTTTCTACCAGTCTGAGAGAAGTGATTGGGTATATCAAGTATTCTAAGGATAAGGATAGGCTGGCGAGAATTTTGAAAGACAATCCCCGAATGATTATCGACAGAGAGGCTGCATTGGTTATCAAAGCGATTACCAATACACCCATAGACATTCAGGAAGAAACGGAGGAGATTGATATGTGTGAAGCGGTGGAAGCTATGCTGAACGAAAGTGAAGCAAGGGGCATAGAAAGAGGTATAGAAAAAGGTATAGAAAAAGGAAGAGAAGAAGGCAGAGAAGGATTATTGACGTTGATCTCTCGAATGAGTGCCGGTGGGGATTCAGACAAGGTGGTGCAGTTGAATGATTCGGCTGTCTTGGAAGCAATGTTGAAAAAGTATGGAATAGAGTAATATATCAGAAATAGTCAAATCTGCGGATTTGACTATTTTATTACTTTTCCCGTGATCATTTCCCGTAATCTAAGCTTACAAAAGATTGTTAGATTTTGTAAAATAGCATAGAAACTCAAATAGTGATTTTACATCTGTGTCTGGAATACAATCATTATCGTATAAGAACTTGATCAATTCCGGAAAAAGCCTGAAACAAGCTTTCCGGAGCGGACCAATCGGATGAGGTTTTTCAGTTATCAAATACAGATACCCCTCTATTTCTACAGAGGGAGTAAACCCAAACAGAAAGAGCAGAAGAGGACGAGAGTCTTCTTCTGCTTTTTGCGCTATATAATCTTGAATGAGGACATGCATGGAGTGAATATCAAAATCATGCCAGATAGGGTCCAGTGGCTGTCTGGCTGTCGAGATTAAATCGGCGTTGAAGTTTTGATCTATCTGAACCATTTCCTGCATGAGGCAGTAGTCCCTGTATTTTTGCAATGATTTAGCAGTAATGGGATTTTTAGGGTATCTCTGATTATAGAGAGAGGTCAGGTAGTCAATAGCTTCATTTCCGGTCAGCTCGTTTTCTCTTAGAAGCGTTTTATAGTGTGTTACCATGAGGTTTGTGTGCTGGCTGTAGTTGTAGGTACCGGCTACATAGTTGATAAAAGTATGCTGTAGGGGGCGAAACAACGCAGTTGTTAATTTCCCACGGACAGGGTTATATGTACGAATAACGTCAAGGAAAGTAAGGAAACATTCCTGAATGATATCTTCATAGTTGATATAGGAACTGGTAGCAAAATATTGACGGCATTGCCCGGTGATAAATGGCAAATTTTTTTCCCACAAATAGGTCAGAAGGGCATTGGATTCTTCACAAGGGGAGGAATAGGAATTAAATTTTTCAATGAGTGTGGCTTCCGTGCCGGTATCATAGATACTATTTTTCATGTGTCTAAAGCGCTCCTGATGCTAAGGATAAAATCGAATACTCTATTCATAATAATAACCTCTTGAATTATATAAAACAATTATATTATGTATGAAAGTTTTAATAAATGACATAAATTTTTTAATGATCATGGAGAATAACACTCTGCAGCATACAATATTTGATGATTTTCTAACATAAATAATTGCAAATTAAATTAGTAAAATGGAAATTATTATAGAAATGTCAAGATCGTGATGAGATTTTTATAAGAAAGAGGATTTGACAGTGAGTGAAAATTATCCGCTTCGTCCGAAGGAGGACAGGGAGCACATTATCAGAAATAAATTTACGATGCTATCGTTCCTATGTAGCATATTGGTGATTTATATACACACATTTAATCTGGGTACCTATCAGATTGACGGCAATAGCCTTGGGGTTGGAAAAGTCGTATACGAGATAGAAAGCTATATGAATGCTATGATCAGATTCGCGGTTCCCATGTTCTTTATAATTTCCGGGCTGTTGTTTTTCAGGACATTTGAGATGAAAAATTTATTCTCAAAATGGAAATCAAGAGGGAAATCGATTGTGGTACCATATATTATATGGTGTACCTTGTACTATGTATACTATTTGATTCTGACAAATATGCCTGTCATTAAGGATAGGATGAATCAGGAACCGGTTTCATTTTCCTTTATAGAATGGCTACGTTGGCTGACGACGGACGAATACTATACGCTTTGGTTTCTACAGAATCTAATCGTATTTATTGCTTTGGCACCTGTGATCTATGGATTACTGAAGGAACGTTGTAAAAAAATACCGGTCGGATTTGCCTTGTTGGTGATTAGTATTTTAGCTTTAAGGCGTGTAAATATAGGTATATTTGAGGGCTTGGAATATTATTTATTAGGCAGCTATATCGGCATGAACCTCAAGGATAAGCTGGCATATAGAAGTAAGGCTGTTACTGCGATTTCTGCATGTTATGTAGTATTTTATCTCATACGAGGCTTTCGGACGAGTAATGTAGTAATGATTAGCTTATTCTGTATTTCTCTATGGTTTGTGTTGGATAAATTTGTACATGAGGATAATCTGCCATGGTGGATGCAATTGACTTTCTTTACCTATGTTGCGCATGATATGCTATTAGAAGCATTCGAAAAAATACTTTTTGTGGTGGTGGGCTCGAATCCGGTAGCTGCATTATTGGATTATCTATTTATGCCAATGATTGTAATGTTGGTATTAATAGGGGTAGCATATGGCTTGAAAAATAAATTACCGGTAGTCTGGAAGACAATTACAGGAAGGTAGGCTTCATACCTGATAATGGAAAATCAGGATAGGATGAATATGGATTCCAAAGAAAAAAGAAATAATTACATTTATATTTTAAAAGCACTCGCAATATTCAGCGTAATATGCGCACATGCCACGCCGCTTGCGGAAGGCAGCAGCAAATGGAATATGCTCAGTGCACAGGTACTGGATTATCTGGGGACATTTGGTGTGCCGGTATTTTTCTGCATTTCCGGGTATTTGTTCGGAGGCAATACGAGAACCTGGCGGGCGTTCTGGAAGCGGAAAGCGACGACACTTTTTTTGCCATGGCTCTGCTGTGAGACATTATTGTGGTTCTATGTGGTGCTCCGGAAGGGTGGAATCAGTGTGTCTGCATGGCTGTTGTTCCTCCTGGGATATCATCACACGACATATTATCTTACAATATTAGTGATATTTTACGTGTTCTATTGGAAAATACATAAGCCCGGTGCAATCCGGGTACTGAATGTTATCTCTGTGATCAGTATGCTGGAAACCGGCTGGAATGTTGGAATCTTTCATCGGGTGAATACGGTATTGGATAGTTATTATCTGAATCCGTTTAACTGGATGCTGTTTTTCGGAATAGGTCTTCTGATTCGGCAAAAGGCACAGGAAGCAGAGCGGAGCATCAGATGGAGTAATTCACTGGGAATCTTATGCATGTGTGGGAGTATCGTGTATTTTTCTGTTCATGCTTATTTCGGATTGGAAATGTACTATTTTTCGAGATATGCCGTGATCGGTAATCTGCTAAATCTGGGAACGGTGGCATATCTCGGTCAGATATTGATGAATTTAAAGAAAAAGGAGTTGCTTTTAAAACTAGGTGACTGGTCTTTTGCCGTGTATTTGCTGCACCAGTTCGTAGCGGGACTCGTAGTGGCGGTCACGAATCATTGGGACTGTTTTGTGCTTACCTTATGCCGCCCCTGGATCATATTGGTGATCACAGCAGGCGGAGTGATGGTGGTAGACCGGCTCTTTAGCAAGAAGCTGTGCTGGGTGAAGAAACTGATCGGAATCCGGTAAGCATGAAAGCGGCCCCATAGTAAATTTACGCCGGGACGCACTTTGGTGGTTGAGGAAATGACAGCAGAATGATATAATCAAAATAGTATGCAAAATGTAACTATTAGGAGGATACCATGGAAGAACGGGAAATCGATTTGTTAGATATGATCGCAGACATTCTGTCTCATTGGAGAGGACTGTTGGCAGCGCTTATCATAGGTGCCATTTTGATGGGAGGACTCAGTTATGTGAAGTCTTACCGAAATGTACAGAGGATACAGAGTGTAGAACAGGAAGTGCTCAACAGACAGTCGGTAGACAATCAGATTGCACAGCTGGAGCAGCAATTGACCCCGACACAGGCGCTGGCGGTGCAGACATTAATAGAGCAGGAAAAAGCGTATGCAAAGCAGAAGGCATACCTGGAGAATTCGTTAAGCATGCAACTGGATCCGGAGCAGATCGCAGAGAGAGACCTGATCTACAGCATCACAATGGAGAATCCCGAACAGAGCTGCCTGTTGACACAGGTGTACACAGATCTTATCAATAGTACCTCCATGTACCAATGGATAGAAGAAAAAACAGGAATCGCAGCAAATGTTGTCGGAGAACTGGTTTACACGGAAGCAGGCAGGAATGACAGTGCGGTTGTGAATAATGCCCGGAACGGTGTAGCTGCGAATCTGATGAAAAGCAATGTGAAGATCATTGTGCGTGATGCGCAGGAACCGGATTGCGATCAGCTGGCAGAGGCTGTCAAAGAGTATATGACAGAGCAGCAGAAGACATTGGAGCAGAGACTGGGTACCCATCAGCTGACACTGCTTTCTGATACAGGAGCTACGGTAGCGGATGCCAATCTCAGAAACTTGCAGCGTAACAGTGTGAATGACCTGGCGACACTGGCGACAGCGGTCGGAAATGCGAAGGCAAGTCTTACCGAAGAACAGCAGCAGTATTACGACTTATTGACATGGGAAGAGAGTGAAGCGGTAGAAGCAGAACAAAACGATGCTACCGGAGAACAGCCGGCAGTGAGTCCTTCAATCAGCAAAAAATATGTGCTTTTGGGAGCTGTTATATTTGCATTTGTTTATGTGGGAATTCTGTTCCTGATCTATATTTTCAATAGTAAGATCCGTGTATCTGATGAACTGCAGACCTTGTATCATATTCCGCAGATCGGTGTGGTTGTCAGAGATTCCGGGAAACAGTTCGTGTTTGATAAGTGGATTGATGATCTGCGGCATTATGGAAAACGCAAATTTAATGCAGAACAGTCTATGGAGCTGGCTTTCGCTGCAGTGAAGATTGCGGCAGCGAAGAACCGGTTAAACAGTATCTGCCTGATGGGATGCAATCTGGATGCCGGCGCAGGAAAAGTATGTGAGACATTGAAGACAGCACTGGAAAAGGAACAGCTGAATGTTACAATTCTGGACAACGTGCTCTACAATGCAGAAGCCATGGAAAAAGTGGATGCTATGACAGGTGTGGTATTGGTAGAGAAGGCAGGTTCCACGCTGTATAATGAAATTGCCGGAGAACTGGAACTGCTGAAGAGACAGGAAATCGCAGTATTAGGCGGCATCATAGTAGAGTAGAAAACAGCTGTTTGAGGTAGTGAGTGTATGGAGATAAATAAGAAAAAAGCGAAAGTAACATGGTTGGATGTGATTTTGGCACTGCTTGCAGGAATTGTAATTGTAGTGGGGATTCTCTGCATAGCGCAGACGATATGGTCAGGATATCATTTTCTGGATGATCATGAATTGTTTCGGATAGAACAATCAGCAAATCAGGGGCAGCCATTGTTGACCACAGTAAAAGCATGGATTCTGAATGATTTGAGAGTAAGGTATCGTCCGCTGTACTGGACAGAACGGGTGACCGTAGGGTATTTGTTTGGGAGTAATCTGACGGCATGGAATATTTGGACTGCTGTGAAGGGGGTTTTTGCGTTTGCACTTTTGTATTTAACAGCGCGATTTCTAAAAAATACAAGACTAATAAGCTTCGTTTTCCCTATGATAATTATGTTGGGAGCACAGTTTACACCCTGGTATCGCAGTGCAAATCAGGAAAGTACCGGACTGCTACTATGTTCCGCGATTCTTTGCCTGATAACAGCGCAATATAACCACAGAAAATTTACGTCAGTTGCGTACAATGTTCCGATTGTGATTCTGGTCGTTTTGTCTGGGCTGGTTAAAGAGAGCTTTACCTTGTTTATGCCGGTGTTCCCAGCTTTGAAGCTTTGGCTGGAATATTGGGATGGCTGCGATGCTTCTTGGATGGGAACTTCTAGAAAAGGGCGTTTGTTGCGGATGATTCGTAAGAATCTTGTAGTATATTTGTGCATTCTTGTTGCGTTTCTGTTTAATGTTTACATGATCTTGTTCCGAGTAGGAGTGGATCAAATCAGTTATGCTGGTTTTCATAAGGACACCAACTTAGGACAATATTTATATGGAATCAGCAACAGTTTATTCCAAAATATGAAATGGAATACATTGATTGCAGGATTGTTATTACTTATGATGCTCTTATGCTATCAGTTGATAGAGAAGTACAATATAAGGAAATATTTAAGCTTATGTGCAATTTTAGTTTGTGCGATGGTGCTTCAGTTGGTAGCTCATGCTAAGAGTCAAATGTGGGAAAGATATTTATTTCCATACATTATTGCCTATGCACTGTTATTTGTTCTTTTGGGATATCACATTTTTGAGAAAGATAAATTCCGAAGGAAGATTTACTTTGCGGTATTACTAGCATTGTTGGGGATGACGGTTCCGACTGCAGCGAGATCTGCGCGGGATTATGCAAAAGACGGAGAGTGGACGCGAGAGTATTTTCAATGCATCTTAGAAAACACGACATCGGAAGACCGAATTGTGGCTGCGTTAGCTGATGGAGAAGTAGATCTTTCTACAGAACGTTGGCTGGAGGCGCATGGTAGATCGCAAGTGTTTTCGTTTGTCGGTGAGGAATGGAAAAACATGGATCAGTTAGGCGAGGCATTGACAGGAGAATGCTCATGGGAAAATGTAAAAGTAATAACTTGTTATAGTTATGCCCAGATTTATACATTGTCATTCGTAGACGGAGTCTCAGAGGATGATTTCGACACTTATACATTTGGAAATTATATGGTAATGGTGAGAAAATAACCTGAAACGAGCAAGCAACAGTGTGAGTCACAAGGAATAAACAGAAAGGTCCGGTGTATAACCGGACCTTTTGGTTTTACTTAGATTCTATTTCTCTAAATCAATGGTCTTGAGTAATTCCTGAATCTGCTCAACAGTCAGCCACTCGGTATTATTACCGGAACTGTAGGAGAAGCCTTCGGGGACTCTCTTGCCGGTAGGAACGGCACGTCTGGATTCACTCCATACCATCTGCGGATATACGATGAAATGCTTGTCATATTCGTAGGTATTCAGGGAGTCTTCTACGGTGACCATGATCTCATGAAGCTTTTCTCCTTCGCGGATACCGACTTCCGGCATCTCGCATCCGGGCAGCATAGCCTGTGCCAGATCAGTGATCTTGAAGGAAGGAATCTTGGAGATGAAGGTCTCACCGCCTTTGGATTCTTCCAGCGCTTTGATCACCAGTTCCACGCCCTGCTGCAGGCTGATCCAGAAACGGGTCATGCGGTAATCGGTGATGGGAAGTTCCTTACCGCCGTTTTTAATAATGTTATGGAAGAACGGGATAACGGATCCGCGGCTTCCGGCTACATTGCCGTAACGAACGATGGAGAAGCAGATATCCTTGCTTCCGGCATAGGCGTTGGCAGCAATGAACAGCTTATCGGATACCAGTTTGGTACCGCCATACAGATTGACAGGATTGACTGCCTTATCTGTAGACAGGGCTACGACCTTCTTGACACCGGTATCCAGTGCGGCATCAATGACGTTCTGCGCACCGTGGATATTGGTCTTGATGGCTTCCGCAGGGTTGTACTCACAGGCCGGAACCTGTTTCAAGGCAGCGGCGTGAATGACATAATCGACACCTTCGAAGGCTCTGGTCAGACGTTCCTTGTCTCTCACATCACCGATGAAGAAACGAAGCTTGTCTGCATACTGCTTGAATTCATTCTGCATGATGAACTGCTTGAACTCGTCACGGGAATAGATAATGATTTTCTTAGGATTGTAATGATCCAGGACATATTTGGTAAATGCCTTACCAAAGCTGCCGGTACCACCTGTGATCAAAATGGATTTATCATCTAATAACATAATGTCCTCACTTTCAAAACTAAAAATTCCTAATTATAATAGCATATTATATGGGAAAACGCAATTATTAAGCAATTTATATTGACAGAAATGGTTGAACATCCTTTTTTTTTCTGCCATAATGAGAAAAAGAGGAAAAAATACAGCAAACAGGAATGAGTGGGAAGAGAATTTCTTGTGGGAGGACGGAACGTGTATACGTATGCATTGTTTGGACTAATATGGTGTCTTATTTGTTACGTGGGTTTTAAATTCTCGGCGAATTGCAAAATCCCGGCTTTTATAGCCTATATCATATTGGGAGTCGGACTGTTGGTCCGGATCGTATATTCTGTGAAAGTATTCGGATATACAGGCGATATTATCAGCTTCTCGGATTGGGGAGCCAGGGCGGTAGAATATGGCTTTTCCGGTTTTTATGTCAAAGATTTCCTGACGGATTATCCGCCCGGGTATGTGTATGTCCTGTATGCGATCGGACGGATCCGCGCGCATTTCCATATTGCACAGTACTCGGTCATGGATCTGTTTCTTTTGAAGTTCCCTTCGATCTGCTGTGATGTGATGTGTAGCTATCTGATCTACAGAGAATCCCGTAAACGCATGCATTTTAGCGAACTGCAATCCGTTTTCCTGATGTCAGCGTACCTGTTCCAACCGACGGTAATTCTGGATTCGGCGTGCTGGGGACAGGTGGATGCTATCTATACGCTTGTGGTAGTGATCCTGTGCCTGCTTCTCATGGACGGGCGAATGCTGCCGGCGTATGGGATCTATGGCATTGGAATCTTGTTGAAACCGCAGACGATTATGTTCACGCCGGTTCTTTTGGGGGGAATTATAAACCATGTTTTCCTGAAAGATTTTTCCTGGAAGAAATTTTTCCGTAATCTGGTCGGCGGTTTCAGCGTGATCGGTGGTATGGCGTTGGTGGCTGCGCCGTTTGGCCTGGGGAAAGTGATTTCGCAATATACAGATACGCTGGGGTCTTATCCATATACCAGTATAAATGCATATAATTTCTGGACGCTGGTTGATCTGGGCGGACGGGATCAGGACACTGTTTTTCTCTTTTTGCCCTGCAGCGTGTGGAGCAATATTGTGATTGTCCTGGTGGTATTGTTTACGATTTTGATTTTGATTCGCTGTCGGGATAAAATATATTGCTATTTCATGGGAAGTTCATTTATTATTTTGACCATGTTCACGTTTGCGGTGAACATGCATGAGAGATATATGTTCCCGGCGTTGGCACTTGTGTTGTTTGTCTTTATTTATCAGCCGACGAAACCTGTGTGGCTGTGCTACAGTGCGTTTTCGGTTGCAACCTTTTGCAACATAGCATGGCAACTGTTCAATCTGTGGAATAGGGCACCGGGAAATGCGCAGCTGCTCGCTGTTAGAGTTTCGGCAGTGATTGTGGGAGCGGTAGTGTTTTTTTATGGGATAGTGATTGCACGGTGTGTGGGGACAGGAGATAAGGCTTCTTAGATTTGCTAAATTGACAGTTGTAAATGGTGAATAGAACAATTGTAATACAAATAAATATATTAACCTAGATTCTATTCAAAGTAGTCAAATTCACGGGGGTGAATTTGGCTATTTTTCCATGTTGACAGGCAATAGTAATCCTTGTATCATGATTTCAAAGCATACATTCTAACGATTCAGACAGCGCAGGCTGATCTTTATATCTATGTTCTTTCAATGAATTCTATGCTTTTATACCCTATTAACCAAGTAAGAGCATAGTACGTTGAGAGACAGGTGGTGGAATAGTCTACATCTATCTTTTTCAGGTACTATGGGAAACGGAGGATAAAAGGCAAAATTGGATATTCTGATGCCCTGACCGGCAGAACTTCAGGAGGAATGCCGAAAACCACGTCACTCATAAGAGTGGCGTTGATTTTTGGAGTATGCGCATTATTTGACGTTTACGAAATAGAATTCTACGAACTTTATATTTTCGGGATTCATTCAATTGAAAATAGTAAGTGGCAATGATATAATGGTTTCAAAAATGAACTGATATGTATTGCTTAATGGGCAGAAGGTGTAGACAATGAATGAGGTTTTAAATTTTGTGAATGAAAAAACAAAGGTATTACTAATAATTAGGGAAAATCAATTAGAAATTGAAGGGAAAAATATATGTCCGCTTAATCAGCAGGAAATGGCTGTTCTTGTACCTTGCGGTAAATTGAAAGTGAATCAAATTATTAAGGAACTGATAGAAGAAGGATATGTCGAAATGTTACATGCAAAAGGACGCTATTTTATTACAAATAAGGGGTATGCACTACTTGAAAAAATGTCTCTGGAAGAAAAGTGAAAGAGAGGAAAAATGAGCATCGTAATAAAGAAAATGGGTACAAAGAGGTAAGCTATGAACAAAAAGTGCCAGGTATTTACGCCTGAAAATTACGTAAGAGAGTTACTTGATAGTGTTGAGTATACAGAACATTTATATGGAAGAAAAATATTAGAAAATTCATGTGGTGATGGTAATATTTTGGTTGCGGTTGTTCAAAGGTATATAGATGATTGCGTAGCAAATGGGTTGTCAAGGACAAAAATCAAGAATGGATTAGCAAGAGATATTTATGGGGTTGAAATTGATCCGGAACAGTTTCAAAAGTGTATAGAGAATTTGAACAAGGTATTAGAAAAAAATAATATTAAAAGGGTACAATGGAAAATTTATAATGATGATTACTTGCGATGGAAGAATGTAATAAAATTTCAATTTATCGTAGGTAACCCACCATATATAACGTATAAGGAGTTGGCAAAAGATGAGCAAAAATATGTTAAGACGAACTTTAATACTTGTATAAAAGGAAAATTTGATTATTGCTATGCTTTTATTGAGAAAAGCATTAAGGAATTAGCACAAGATGGGAAAATGGCTTATCTGATACCTAGCAGTATATTCAAAACGGTATTTGGATTAAACTTAAGAAATTTTATAAAGCCATACATAACTGTCATCAAAGACTACACGCAGGAAAAGGTATTTGATAATGCATTGGTCAAGTCCTCAATTATGGTATTGGATAAGCAAAGGCAACAAGGTGTATTACACTATCGGGATATGACTTTGGAAAAGGAAATAGATGTTCCTGTAAACCAACTGACAGATAAATGGTTTTTTACAGAGAATCTGGCAAATGGAATACATCGATTCGGAGACTATTTTAAGGTGTCTCATGTGGTGGCAACATTGCTGAACAAAGCATATGTGATCAAAGAAAACGATTATCAGGAAACAGAACAGGGATTTTTTTGCAGAGGCCACAATATAGAAAGAGATATGGTAAGAGATACAGCGACTCCCAGATCTTTACGGTATCAGAAGAATGAAAAAATTATATTTCCATATATGTATGATGATGGAAATTTAATAAGATTTGAAGAAAGGGAATTTGAAACAAATTATCCGGAAACAACAGCATATTTGAATGATTATCGAGATGAATTAGAAAATCGTCAAAGCGACACAAATGCAAAATGGTATGAATATGGAAGATCACAGGCGCTTACCGGATTAGACAGTGATAAATTACTTCTTTCAACAGTTATCACCGAGAAGGTAGCTGTGTATAGACTTACCAGAGAATGTATTCCGTATGCGGGAATGTATATTGTTAGGTGTGAGGGAAATAATGAATATACATTGGATGATGCAATACGTATTTTACAGAGCAGAGATTTTAGGCAGTATGTGTTGGACGTAGGAATACATATTAGTGGAAGTTCTTTAAGAATAACATCAAAAGATGTTGAAGATTATAGATTCGAGGAGGAATAACATGGCGAGAATACCATTTAATGTTAGTGCCAAAACTGCTAGACTGATTGGACGTGAAAATGTATCCAATTTAGAGGGTGCATTAATTGAGTTAATAAAAAATACATATGATGCAGATGCTAAAAAATGTGTTGTTTATTATGAAAGTTCAACAGATAGGTTATTCATAATCGATAATGGAACTGGTATGAATAAAGATGTCATCATTAATAACTGGATGACAATTGGTAATTCTACTAAAAAAGAAAGCGTATACACAAAGTCAGGCAGGGTAAATACGGGAGAAAAAGGTATTGGAAGATTTGCATTAGACCGTATATCTGAAAAATGCAGAATGCTAACTGTGAGTAAAGAAGAAAGATTTGAATGGCTGGTTAATTGGGAGAACTTTGATTCATCGGAAATGATAACAGACACATATGCTGATTTAAATGATATTTCAGAGAATATTCCAGAGTTTTTGAGTGACTTGAACAATCAATTTTTACTTAATATGTTAAAAATTGATTTTACCGGAACGGGTACCTGCTTTGTATTAGAAAATCTTAGGGATCAATGGAATGACGCGGTAATTGAAAGAGTAAAAAGTAGTTTGCAGAAGTTGCTCCCTCCTATGGAAAATAATGCTTTCCAATTATTCTTTTTTTTAAAAGATACTACGGAAAAAGATGCGAGAATTTTGCCGGATTTATTAAATGAATATGATTACAAGTTACATTTTGAAGTTGACAACTTAGGCGAATGTACCATTCAGATTCATAGAAATGAATTCTTTTTTGGTGCACAGTTTGAAAAAATTATGAAAAAAGCAGAATTTTCGGAGGATGATAGGGAATATTTCAATGACAAGTTAATAATAAAAAGTGGTAGTGTTTACGACTTCCTTCCAGGAGTAGGGGACGAAGTAAATATTGGACCTTTTTCGGGAGATATTTATTTTTATAAATTAGTGTTACAGTCGGACAACCAGGAAAAATATTTTTATAAGAATTTTATTACGAAACGTTCAAATTTTAAAGAACTGAGTGGAATAAAAATATATAGAGATGATTTTTTAGTTCGCCCATATGGAATATATGGAACTACAGGATATGATTGGTTGGATTTATCAACAAGGAAGGCTGAATCGCCTGCAGCAGTGTCAAGTAAATCAGGTAGTTGGAGGGTGCAGGCAAATCAAATATGTGGACAAATAAGAATATCCAGATTGAATGATAATTTGCCGGATAAATCGAGTAGAGAAGGAATTGTAGAAACAAAAGAGTTTAAATTATTTAGAGAATTAGTCGTGAATTTTATTGAAAAACTGGAGGAAGATAGACAGTATGTAATAAGAAAATTAGATAAGTTATATAGAAGCACAGCTAAAGGTGAACAGGCTTTGAAAATTGCAAAGGAGGAATTAAACAAATATAAAGAAGAAGGCGAAAAAAAGCAGAATAATACGTACAATGAGAGTGATAGTGAAAAAAAACAAAGCTATGAAAATTTTCATAAAGCGATAAGTTATCAGGAAGAGCGTATTCAAGATTTACAAGAAGAAATGGGACTTTTGAGAACATTGGCTACAACAGGAATAGTGGTAAATACTTATATTCATGAAATAAAGGCATTAACAACACAGTTGAATGTTGGTGTTAAAGAGGCATATGCCTGTCTTGCAGAGGATAATGATATCATATCTGCCGAAGAAGAATTAAAAAAGCTAAGAGTTTTAAAAGATAAATTTAATTCCTGGTTTAAGGTAACAATAGATGCTGTGGAAATGGACAAAAGAAAAAGAAAGAAGGAAAATATAGGAAATATAATACAAAAAAGCATTGGTAAATGGAAAAGTGTTCAAAATAATAAAATAGATTATATATACATCGAGAAAGAGGAAATTGAAATACGATGTTTCCCCTTTGATTTTGAAACAATTGTAAGCAATTTAGTAACAAATAGTAGTACAATATTTAAGAATCATAAAGTCGAGAAACCTACAATAAAAATAGAGATAGGGAGAAATGATGACAAGTTCTATATAAAATATAGTGATAACGGTCCGGGGTTGTGTATTGCTTTTAAAAAAGAACCGCAAAAAATTCTTAAGTATGGTGTTACGGATAGAAGAAATGCAAATGGTGAAGTAATAGGAACAGGAATGGGACTTTGGATCGTAGATAGTATTATTCAGAATTATAAAGGACATATAGACTTAAAGAAAAACATTGAAGAAGAATCGGGCTTTTTTATGGATTTATTTTTTGAAGGAAGGGAGAACTAATTGATGCGAATTGGTTATCTGGATGATGAATATGATGTCTTAAAAGGCGCAATGCGCAGCTTAAAGAAATATGACATGGAAATAATTGCGATGAAGAATATTGATGATGTGACAAATATTACTATGCTAACAGATGCGATTATTTCTAATTCATTAGAATGTTTGCTGGTAGATTATGATTTGATGAATTTAGAATCTAAAGTATATGGAACACAAATTATTAAAGATATTAATGAGATTTTACCGGATTTCACATGCTTTTTGCTAACTAATTATACAGAACAGGGTATAAATGAAAAGATTGTGCAAAAAATTTTTGTACAAGATAAGGCGATATTTGCGGAAGATGATGATTCACAAGAGTTTCGTGATTTTGTTAATAAAATAAGAAATAGTGTCGAATGTTTTCGGAAAAGATTAGAAGTAACAAAGTCGGAATATGAGAAACTGGTTGAAAAGAAAAAAGTAAGGCAAATTTCAGCAAGTGAAGAGGATAGGTTTATATATTTATATAAAGTTTTATCTGCATATGATTATGTTGATAAAATGCCAGATATTTTAGTTAGAAACAGTACCCAAGATACCTTAGAAGACATGTTGAGTACATTAAAAGAGTTTAAGCAGCATCTACGAAAGGAGTAAAACAGTGTACAGAGTACATGGCGATAAAATTATAAGGAGAAGGACAAATTATCGTAAAGCAAATGATATTCAGAGATATACAAAGATACTTAGAGAAGACTTTGGAAATATGTGCGGATATTGCGGAAAAGATTTTAATATAATTAACTGCCCATATCAGAAGGATCATTTGATACCTGAAGATATTGCAAAAAAAGTTGGAAGACTTGATTTGTTGACTGATTATAATAATTTGGTTTATTCATGCCGTGTCTGCAACCGGAATAAGTGGCATAATTGGCCGTTTGATAATGTTGATAAAACCCATGATGACAAGGTAGGATTTGTTGATCCGGCAACAGAAGAATTTGACGAACATATGATGCGAGACGAAAATGGTAGAATAGTGCCTAGAACCCAAGTGGGAATTTATATGTACAAAATTTTTAATTTCTCTAATCGTTTAACAGATGTATGGTGGAAATTGTCAGTGATATCAAAAGAGATAAACGAAATAGATAGTTTACTGGAAAAAGAGGAAAATGTAGACGGATTAAGAGAGTATCGGAGATTACATAGGCAATTTAATAGTTTTATTAAGAGTTTAAAGGATGCAAATGAAAGTATTTAGAGGGTATAATTTTTAAATGAGTGGTAGAGACTTCGGAGAGCGCATATGTATGCTCAGGAGACTTTTGTTTTCCAGGTTACTTGCAATAGTCCGGAAGTATGTCGCATTTATATCGAAACACAGAGAGAAACGTTAAACCACTTTACATTGTGAAAGATACTCGTAAGGTGCAGGAGAAAATATTGCAACGATTTGTAGAGATAGGCGTACAATAAAATTCTAATCATCAAGAGATGATTTGCAAGGTAAAATTCAGCGCAGCATTGAGAAAGTTTTGGTGTTAATATGAACTATTTTACAGATACAAATTCCCCCACGGTGACTTCCGACCGCGTCATTTACACAGCATCTGATTTCGCCCGTTCTTCTCTGCTGTCGTTACAGGAGACGGGAACGCTCTCGGCGTTAAAACCGCATACCTCTTCACGTTCCAATCTGGATTCCTACTTGTATTTTACGGTACTGTCAGGGAGCGGCAGACTGACTTACGGTGGGGAGACCTATGAGCTGCGTGCCGGAGATTCCGTATTTCTCGACTGTACGCTGCCGTATGCACATACGACGGAAGAAGAGCTTTGGACGCTTGTATGGTGTCATTTCGATGGCCCACAGATGGCGCATATCTATGAAAAATACAAGGTCCGCGGTGGAAAAACAGTCTTCCGGTCACAAAAAACTTCGGAATACCGGGAAATTCTCGAGAAACTGAAAACAGTTGCAGCTTCGGATTCTTATGTCCGCGACATGGAAATCAATGCGCTCTTATCACAATTGCTGGTGCTTTTGATGGAGGACAGCTGGAATCCGGAAAGCAATGCCGTGAAGGGAAAACGGGTGCAGGTGGTCAGTGTGCGGGAATATATTGACGGTAATTATGCCTCGGAGATCACGCTGGAAGGATTGGCGGCACAGTTTTTTATCAATAAAACGTATTTATCGGAAATGTTCAAGGAACAATATGGCATAGCACTGAAGGATTATCTGGTGTCCGTGAGAATCACAGAGGCAAAGCGGCTGTTGCGCTTCACGGACAAGACAACAGAAGAAATTGCAACAATGGTCGGAATAAACGGTGCAGCATATTTCAGCAGAATGTTCAAACGTGTGGAAGGTGTTACGCCTACGGAATATCGAGGAATGTGGTAATGAGATACAATAAATCCGAAGAAAGTACAAGAGAAACCGAAGAAAGTGTCTTTGGTTTCTTTTTTTATTATACTATAATGAGGCTATAGTTGAGACGTACATTACGCGGCGCAAAGCGTATGCAGGTCTAAATGCGGAAGATAGGCAAGAGATATGTAATATATGGGCAAAATGATACCCCATAGGAAAACGCAGGAGGTAACGAAGTGAAGAGAGCACTGATCACAGGAGTAACAGGACAGGACGGTTCTTATCTGGCAGAACTGTTATTGGAGAAAGGATATGAAGTCTACGGCATGATCCGTCGTTCTTCCGTAGACTATAGAGAACGCATCGCGCATCTGGAGGGAACGCCGAATTTTCATCTGAAATTCGGCGATCTGGGAGATTCGATCAGCCTGGTAAAATTGATTGGCGAGGTGAAACCGGATGAAATCTATAATCTGGCAGCACAGTCTCATGTGCAGGTAAGCTTTGATGTGCCGGAGTTCACGGCAGACATCGATGCGACCGGTGTATTGAGAGTATTGGAAGCTGTCAGAGTGTGTGGACTGGAGAAGACCTGCCGGATCTATCAGGCATCTACTTCTGAATTGTACGGAAAGGTAGAGGAAGTACCGCAGAAGGAGACGACACCTTTTCACCCTTACAGCCCGTATGCAGTGGCAAAACAGTACGGCTACTGGATCGTGAAAGAATACAGAGAAGCTTATGGCATGTTCTGCTGCTCCGGTATTTTATTCAACCACGAGAGCGAGAGACGCGGCGAGACCTTCGTGACGAGAAAGATCACCCTGGCAGCAGCCAGAATCGCACAGGGCAAGCAGGACAAGCTGTATCTGGGAAATCTGGATTCCCTGCGTGACTGGGGCTATGCGAAGGATTACGTGGAGTGCATGTGGCTGATCCTGCAGAACAAGAAGCCGGAAGATTTTGTCATTGCGACAGGCGTACAACATTCTGTACGTGAGTTCGCTACACTGGCATTCCATTATGCCGGCATCGAAGTGGAATGGCAGGGAGAAGGCCTGGACGAGAAGGGTATCAACAAGGCGAACGGTCAGGTCATCGTGGAAGTAAGCCCTGATTTCTATCGCCCGACAGACGTGGTCAATCTCTGGGGAGATCCCACCAAGGCGAAGACAGAGCTGGGCTGGAACCCGACCAAGACAAGCTTTGAACAGTTAGTAGAACTGATGACGAAACACGACATGGAGAAAGTCGCTGTGGAGAGAGCGGAAGAGCATATCCGTACCAATCTGGCAGAGTACCTGGAGAAGGGTGTCGTGAAATAAGGCCGATAAAGTTTAAAAATGTTATGGTTGGCAGATTACGCATCCATGCTATGATTAAACTTATGGTAACGGTAGTGGCTGGAAGATAAATAGGATAAGAAGGTAAAAGAAAATGATGGAAAAAGACGCTAAAATATATGTTGCAGGACACAAAGGAATGGTTGGCTCTGCCATTGTCCGTGAATTGAACAGGCAGGGCTATACAAACATTATCACACGGACGCATCAGGAACTGGATCTGACCCGTCAGGCAGAGGTAGAGGAATTTTTCGCGGCAGAGAAGCCGGAGTATGTGTTCCTCGCAGCAGCCAAGGTCGGCGGTATTGTGGCAAACCAGAATGCATTGGCTGATTTCATGTGGTTCAACATGACCCTGGAGATGAATGTGATCAATTCCGCATGGAAAAACGGATGCAAGAAGCTGGAATTCTTAGGAAGCTCCTGTATCTATCCCCGTATGGCACCGCAGCCGATGAAGGAAGACTGTCTCCTGACTTCCGAACTGGAGAAGACGAACGAAGCGTATGCCCTGGCGAAGATCTCAGGACTGAAGTATTGTGAATTCCTGAATAAACAGTACGGCACAGACTATATCTCTGTCATGCCGACGAATCTGTACGGACCGAATGACAACTATCATCCGACCCATTCCCACGTATTGCCGGCATTGATCCGTCGTTTCCACGAGGCAAAAGTAGAAGGCAAGACAGAGGTGACCTGCTGGGGAGACGGCTCTGTGCTGCGTGAGTTTCTGTATGTGGATGATCTCGCCAACCTGTGCGTATTCCTGATGAACAATTACAGCGGCAATGAGACTGTGAACGCCGGTACCGGCAAGGAACTGACGATCAAGGAACTGACCGAGCTTGTGGCAAAGGTAGTCGGATACACCGGAGAAATCAAGTGGGATACGACGAAACCGAACGGCACCCCCAGAAAGCTTCTGGATGTCAGCAAGGCAGAGAAACTTGGCTGGCATTACATGACGGAACTGGAGGACGGTATCCGGTTGGCGTATGAAGATTTCCTGAATAATCCGATGAGGGCAGAGCGATAAGAGTAATTTAAAAGAAGAATAATTATAAGAATAGATGCAAAGATACCTGTGCAGCAAGAACAAATAGAGATGGCAGGTATGGGAGAAAAGATTTTATGAATATCGTATTACTGTCGGGTGGCTCCGGCAAACGCCTATGGCCCCTATCCAACGATGTCAGAAGCAAACAGTTTATCAAAATATTCAAACAGGAGGACGGCTCCTACGAGTCCATGGTGCAGCGTGTCTATCACCAGATCAAGAAGGTGGATACCGAAGCGACGGTGACGATTGCTACGAGCAAGACGCAGGTATCCGCGATCCATAATCAGCTGGGGCAGGATGTCGGAATCTCCGTGGAACCCTGTAGAAGAGATACATTTCCTGCCATCGCGCTGGCTACTGCTTATCTGGTGGACGTACAGAAGATCTCCCCGGAGGAATCTGTGGTCGTTTGTCCGGTAGATCCTTATGTGGAAGCGGATTATTTTGAAGCCCTGAAGCGGCTTTCTGCCCAGGCGGACAAAGGCGAGGCGAATCTGGTGCTGATGGGGATCGAACCCACCTATCCCAGTGAAAAATACGGTTACATCATTCCGAAGTCATCGGATGAGACTGCGATGGTAGCGACTTTTAAAGAAAAACCGACTGCGGAGGTGGCAAAAGAGTATATCGCACAGGGAGCACTGTGGAACGGCGGTGTCTTTGCTTATAAGCTGAAGTATGTCATGGAGATTGCTCATAAATTAATTGATTTTACGGATTACCATGATCTGTTTGCAAAGTATGAGACCCTTCCGAAGATTTCTTTTGATTATGCGGTAGTTGAAAAAGAAGACAAAATCCAGGTGCAGCGCTTCTCCGGTCAGTGGAAGGATCTTGGTACCTGGAATACGCTGACGGAAGCCATGCAGGATGCTGTCGTGGGAAAAGGAGTGCTGAATGACAACTGCTCCAATGTGCATATCGTGAATGAGATGGATGTGCCGGTGCTGGCGATGGGATTGCATGATGTCGTGATCTCGGCATCGCCGGAAGGCATTCTCGTATCTGACAAAGAGCAAAGTTCCTACATCAAGCCGTTCGTGGATAAATTCGAACAGCAGATCATGTTCGCAGAGAAGAGCTGGGGAAGCTTCCGCGTGCTGGACGTCGAGAGCGGTTCAATGACCATCAAAGTAACGCTGAATGAAGGACATTCCATGAACTATCATAATCACAAGCACCGTGATGAGGTCTGGGTCGTCATCTCCGGAGAGGGAATGGCCGTGATCGACGGCACGGAGAAGCAGGTGAAAGCCGGGGATGTGGTAACGATGCCTGCCGGATGCAACCACACCGTGATCGCCCGGACGGAACTGAAACTGATTGAAGTACAGATTGGTAAGGACATCAGTGTGCAGGATAAGGAAAAAGTAGAGAGATAAGCATCAGACATGGATGACACATTTTGCCTCATGGCACAAAGAACAATAGGCGACAATATTTTTCAAATGTGGTATGATAGGATAGTAGTTTACTTATGCATTTTGTACAACAGTTGCATAAGACAACGAATAATCAGGTTGAAGAGGATGCTGCTATCATGAGTTTTATGACACAGGAAAAAGTTGTTGCCTTTATTAAAATGAGAAAAAAGCAAGTTCTGTTTTGGGGAATTCTTGCGTTAGCGTTCCTTTTACGCTGCATCCGTTTTGCGGCAGTACCGGACGGAATCAATCAGGATGAAGCGATGGGTGCAATGGATGCCTGGGCATTGTCACAGTATGGAACGGACCGGTTTGGCACTTTTCTGCCGGTGCATTTTGCAGCGTGGCAGACGAGTCAGATGAGTGTACTTTTGTCTTATTGCATGATTCCGTTGATAAAAATCTTCGGATTCAGTACGGTGACGGTGCGGCTGCCGATGCTGCTGATCTCAACGGGAGCGGTTGCATTGGTATATCTGGTGGGGCAAAAATTGTTCGGGGAACGGATCGCACTGGTGGCAATGCTGCTGACGGCGGTCAATCCCTGGCAGTTTATGCAGAGCCGGTGGTCATTGGACTGTAATCTGTTCCCACATGTATTTTTACTGGCATTTTATCTGCTTCTGCTGGGGCTTGAGAAACGGCGCTACTTGTATTTAGCCATGCCGGTGTTCGGACTTACCTTTTACTGTTACGGAATTGCGGCATATTCCGTGACCGCGTTTTTGTTCGTATTTTTCGTGTGGTGTCTGTGGAAACGACAGATCAGGTTTAGAGAGGGCGTGCTGTGTGCTGTACTGTTTACTATTGTAGCACTGCCGGAGATCATCGTGCTGGGGATCAATGCCATCCATTTCGGACAGACGATAGAGACGCCGCTTTTTACCATGCCTTATTTCCCATATAGTGTGAGAAGCGCGGATATTTTACTGTTGAATTTTTCGTTAGCCCAGTTGGGCAGGAATGCCTGGGCACTGTTTAGCCATGTTTTTTTGCAGTTGCCGGATATTTTTTTTAATTCCATTCCGGCATTCGGCCCACTGTATCATGTATCGATTCCGTTTGTTTTCGCCGGCATCGTGATCTATACCGCGAAGCTGTTTGGGGAAAAGGATACGGCGAAACAGACGAAAATGCTGGCATTGTGGGGATTCCTGATCACGGGGATCTGGGTCGGGCTGATCACGTATGAAGTGAATATCAACCGAGTGAACATCATTTTCTATCCGTTGCTTCTGTTATGTGCCTATGGAATTGATCTGGCAATCCAAAAGTGGAGAAAACTGTTGCCGGTGATCGTGGTGGCTTACGGCATCAGCAGTGTATTGTTCTTCGTGACCTATTTTACAAGTTATGCGCAGGAGAGCGGAAAATACTATAACAGAGATTTCCTGAATGCGATTGTGGAAGCGGACAACCTGGAAGCGTATGACAGCCTGTATATCACGGGGAATCTGGGGTGGCAGTTCAACCAGTCGGCAACAGAGATCCTGACGCAGTATGCCTGCAGGATAGATGCGCTGTACTATCAGGGAAAGAGCAATTCCTCTAATGGCAGAGAACTTCCGGACTATGCGGACCGGTATCATTACATATATCCGGAAAAACAGGGCGGGGAGCTGGCCGGACTGGTGGGAGACGGTCTGCTGGTGCTTCATAAGGATGACCTGGAGTATATTACGTTTGACTATAAGGAGATCGACACAGTAGGGGATTATGTACTGGTTACGGTGCAGAATTGAATGAAATGATATCAAAGCAACAAAAGGCGTTAGGGAAGGATTTCCCCTAACGCCTTTATGATTGCCTGACCGAACAGGAAGCGCCCCTCTTCGTTGGGATGGACGGCATCGACCAGGTAAGCGGCAGCGTTCTTCGCATCCCATTGCAGCACATCATTGACATTCAGATAAGCAACATTCATAGCTGCCGCGGTTTCCCCAGTAGCAGTTACGAAGTCAGAAAGGACTTCTCCGAGGTCATTATTGACAGCAGTTCCGTTGTCAAAAGCAGAAATGAAATTGGAAGAGACGATCAGAATCTCTGCTTCCGGATAAGCAGTTTGCAATGCCTGTACGCCGTCCTGCAGTCCTTTACAGTATTCTTCCACGGTATAGCCGGAGAAGTAATCGTTTAAGCCATAATTGATGACGAAACATAGCTTTTCTCCGGTGGGAAGCGCGGTGTTGTCATCTGCCAGAAAACGCTGCACCGCACTGGGGAAGGATTTGTCAGAGGCATCAAGCTGCGTGGCAGAAGAACCGCCGATGGCAAGGTTGTCTGCGTGGGCACCGGTAAGTGCACTGATGACGCCCGGAATCGAAGCAAAATCATGATAGTTGCCCAAAACGCTGTCGCCGAAATACACGATATGGCAGCCGGACAGATCCGGATAGGTAACAGGAGCAGACACGGCTTCTGTGATCAGACTGCGAAACTGCTCGATGCTGTTATTTTCATCGGTGGTACGCAGGGGAAGCGCACCGCTTAATACCAGTAGCATTGTGTAACGTGCCGCTTCGGCATTCAGCTCCAGAGGCGTCGCATAGGCATCCGGGTTAGCAATGAGCCATGCTTCTCCGCTGGCAAAGTGCATCCCTACGTTTTCTCTGGCAGAAAGCGGAGCGTTCAACACCTGTACCAGATTGCAATAGGTGTCCAGATCGGCATCCGCATGCGCCTGCCAGTATTGCAAAGACGGCGTAGAGAACAGTATGGTAAATGCGGTCTCCGGGTGGGCATCAATATAGGACAGGAGTTTCTCGTCCAACGCAGTATAGAAGCGGTTATTTTGATGAAGGCTGCTGTCCCAGAGCGCCATGGGATCCAGTATGAGAAGTACATTGGTCACCTCATTTCCGGAGGAAAAGGCTGCTGTAAGATAGTCGGATAAATCGGAGAACGACAGGATCCGGTGGGAACATCCTACCGCTTCATATCCCATGTAGGTAGGATAAATATCTTCCGGGAAGGCTTCCGGTGCATACATGGACAGGAATACGCCCCGGTAGGATTCCTGTGCCAGACGATGCAGGTCGTCAGAACGTTTTCCGGGTTCATAGAATTTATAATAGAGAATTCCGCCGGTCACAATGCCGAGTAACAGAAGCGCGGCAAGGGCGAAAAGCAGAAATTTCCAGGGAGATTTTTTTGAGGTATGTTGTCCGGTCATGGATATCATATCCTTTCTTACGTTTTTATAAATCAGATTTTTATGGTAAAGCTTCATTTTATGGATTTGTCCTGTCGACGACAAGAGTATCTTGTCGTGAATGAATTTTTTGAGGACAAAATCAATGTGCTTAGATAGATTTATTATACTTCACAAGAGCGGCGCTGCCAACACCATTGTTGTTTTTCTCCCGGCAATATGATAAGATGAAGCAGTGAATCAATGTGCGGTTTCCAAGACGCAGACACGCATAAGATTTAAATGTGTGATTACAAGAAAAGAACAGAGACAAAAGCAGATACAGAGATTACTGTAAGAACAATGTCATAAATAGCAGCAGGACAGGAGGAAAATATGGAACAGTTAGCTATCTTTGGGGGAAAACCGGTACGGGAGAAGAAAATATTTTATGGACGGCAATATATTGATCAGGCAGATGTGGATGCTGTGGCAGCGGTTATGACCAGCGATTATATTACCTGCGGACCTAAGGTGAAGGAGCTGGAAGAGCATTTATGTGAATTGACGCATGCAAAATATGCAGTAGTCGTATGTAACGGAACGGCGGCACTGCACCTAGCAGCACTGGCAGCAGGATTTGGCGAAGGAGATGAGGTAATCGTAAGTTCAATTACTTTTGCAGCCTCTTCTAACTGTGTCTTATATGTGGGTGCAAAACCGGTATTCGCGGATATTGATCCCGAGACTTACAATATTGATCCGGCATCCATCCGCAAACTGATCACACCGCGCACAAAAGCGATCGTTGCGGTAGATTTTACCGGACAGGCAGTGGAACTGGATGAAATCCGTGAAATATGTAAGGAACACAATTTGCTGCTGATTGAAGATGCAGCACATGCCATTGGTACGAAATACAAGGGACAGCCGGTAGGTAGTCTGGCGGATATGACCTGTTTCAGTTTCCATCCGGTAAAGACAGTGACCGGTGGAGAAGGCGGTGCAATTACTACCAATGATGAAAAATTGTATCGTCACCTGCTGCGTCTGCGTACACATGGCATCACCAGAGATCCGGAGGAGATGGTTCATCCTACGGATGCTCTGTGGTACAACGAGCAGGTGGAACTGGGATTCAATTACCGTATGACCGATTTTCAGGCAGCACTGCTTTTAAGCCAGTTGAAGAAACTTTCTGTTTTTTCCGAACGCAGAAAAGAGATCCGCAGGCGTTACAACGAGGCATTTGCCGATATGCCGGAGCTGATCTTGCAGAAAGAGATTCCGGAGTCTGACACGACCTGGCATCTGTATGTACTGCATCTGAATCTGGATAACCTGAACTGTGACAGACGTCAGTTCTTCGACGCACTCTATGCGGAGAACACCTGCCCTCAGGTACATTATCTTCCGGTATACTGGCATTCGTATTATGAGAAGCTGGGGTATGAAAAAGGACTGTGTCCCAATGCGGAGAAATATTACAACGAGGTTATGAGTATTCCTCTGTATTACGGACTGACCGATGAAGACGTGGAGGACGTTATTCACGCGGTGAAAAAAGTGGTGGCTTATTATACGAAGCTGAAATAAAGAGCAGATATGTGCAGTGAGTAAGCGGAAGGAACCTATGTAACGAGTATGTTGCATGGCACATATTGTGCGCATATTCGTAGAAAGCATATTTAACAGAGAGTTGTAAAACAATGAGACAGAAAACAAAGAAACAAAATCCTACCTCAACCCCAAAAATAAATATCGTGTCTCTCATCGTATTTACCATCATGGTGCTGATTGCTTCGATGGTTACTTTCTGGCTCTTTTACCGGCAATGTGTGGAAAGCATGCTGGAAACGGGACGGTATCATTCCGATATGAAGGCTTATATTCTGGAAATGCAGGGACTTGACAGCGGATACAGTTTTCCTTATCCCATTCTATTCAAGCTTGCAGCAGCAATCCATCTGGTCACGTCCTCTCTGGACACCGGAGCAGAACTGGCTATGGCACTGGCAACCATGCTTCTGAACAGTGCCGCCATGATTGCGCTGAAGCTTATGCTGGACAGACATGTGGGAACCGGGTTGCAGCAGAGTAGGTCGGCCGGTGATACGGACACCCGGCGACAAAAAACGCTGTCGGGGCAAGCTGTGGATGACACCCACGAGCGACAATCCATGCCGGATGGTTTTGCAGATGCCCGCAACCAACAATCCGTGACGGGCAATTCTGTGGGAACGTCATGGAAAAATAATAGATCGTCAGGACAAGGGTTGACGAGTATTTTAATCAGTGTAGTGGCGGTATCCCTGTTTTTTGTATCTATGGTATATCCCCCCACGGGGATTTATCTGCCGGGGATCCCATACAAGTATTTAGGCGTATTTACTCCCAATCCGTTTCATAATGCAACGTATATGGCGGCGCGTCCTTTTGCAATTCTTGCGTTTTTCAAATACGGAGAGCTATTACCGCTGTATGAACAGAAAAATGCGTGGAAAGAGCATACCTGGGACTATGTACTGTTTTCCCTGTACCTGTTGTTGGCGACCATGGCGAAACCGAGTTTCACGATCGTGCTGGTCGGCGTGGTGGGACTTCTGATGCTATGGAGACTGTTTCGCAGCAGATTTCAGAATTTCCTGCCGACCTTGTGGCTGGGGGTATGCTTTCTTCCCACCTTTATCGACCTGCTCTACCAGTTCCGCGGCGTGTTCGTACCACAGGAAGGACAGGAAGGCGGCATCGGAGTTACCTTTGGAAATGTGTGGATGCAATACTGCAGCAATATTCCGCTTGCCATCGGTCTTGCCATTGGGTTTCCGTTACTGGTGTTGCTGCTCAATTATAAAGACCTGAAAAAAGACAGTATCTATCGCTTTTCCTGGCAGATCTATGTGATGAGCTTTCTCATGGCGTTTGGCCTGTATGAAAAAGGATTCCGGGAGATGGATTTCAACTTTGCCTGGGGATACATGTATGGAATCTTTTTTGCATTCATCGGAGCGATGCTGGTGTTGCTACGGGCTACGGCGGAAGCTGTGGAAACTGCGAAAACTGCCTCTAAGGTGCAGATCCGCAGGAACTACGGAGTGATCGGGATACAGTGGCTGGCATATCTGTGGCATCTGGTGTGCGGACTGTATTACTTCTGGGGATTCCTGCAAGGGGCGATGTATTATTAAATGGCAAGTTAATTAAGCAAAAGGGACGGACTCCCGGAACGAACAGAATGCCTTCTGGCAGCTGTAACGTCTCCGAGTGTGAATTCCCTAAAGAAGTGGATATCATATATGGTAGAGGGACGGGTCGCCTACACGCGCCATCCATGGCGCGAATCGGCTGTCGCGAACGTCCTGTTCGCTCCTCCCTGAATCCTGACCACTTCTTAAGGGAATATCAACACTCTCCGACAAACAGCTTCCAGAAGGCATTCTGTCCGTTCCGGGAGTCCTGTTTCCCTAAAACTTGCAATAAACCAGTAGCCGCGGCAGTATATAAGAATAAGCTGACCGTAAGCAGACGTCGGTACTTAGCGAGGGTACTTTCCTCGCTTATGTACCGCTACGTCTGCGCCCGAGCGAAAGCGATGTCAGCGTTTCTTATATACTGCCACGGCTACGGCGACTTTAGACCAATTACTTCACTAACTTGCCAGTTACTTAAGTTCTTTTTACGCGAACGGATTCTCCGTAGGATACAGCATTCCCTTCGGCTGGTTGAAGTTCAGATCCTCTACAGGTACACCGATATACTTGAATACTTCATACAGTGCCTTACCGAAGTGTCCGAATGCTACGGCGCCGTGATGAGGGAAGTTCTTCTCGATCAGTACGTGACGATAGAAACGTCCCATCTCGGGGATTGCGAAAATACCGATACCACCGAAGGATCTGGTAGCTACGGGAAGTACTTCACCCTGTGCAATGTAAGCACGCAGCTTATTGTCTGCGGTAGACTGCAGACGGTAGAAGGTGATATCTCCGGGAACGATATCTCCCTCCAGAGTACCCTGGGTAACCTCTTCGGGAAGGGTTCTTGCCATGATCATCTGGTACTTCATGTTGCAGGCAGTCAGCTTCTTGGAGTTGGTATTGCCGCAGTGGAATCCCATGAAGGTATCGTTATGTGTATAGTTGAACTTGCCCTTGATGGACTCTTCATACATATCATCGGGAACAGTATTGTTGATATCCAGCAGAGTAACGGTATCTGCGCTGACACAGGTTCCGATGAACTCGCTTAAGCATCCGTAGATATCTACTTCGCAGGATACAGGAATACCCATACCGGTCAGACGGCTGTTCACATAGCAGGGAACAAAGCCAAACTGGGTCTGGAATGCAGGCCAGCATTTTCCGGCGATAGCCACATACTTACGATATCCTCTGTGTGCCTCGATCCAGTCAAGCAGGGTCAGCTCATACTGAGCCAGCTTCGGCAGTACTTCCGGTTTCTTGTTGCCGGCACCCAGCTCTGCTTCCATCTCTTTTACTTTCGCAGGGATTCTCTCATCTCCCTCATGCTTTTTGAAGGCTTCGAACAGATCCAGTTCGGAGTTCTCTTCGATCTCTACACCCAGGTTGTACAGCTGCTTGATCGGTGCATTACATGCCAGGAAATTCAAAGGTCTGGGACCAAAGGAGATGATCTTCAGATCGCTCAGTCCTACGATGGCTCTTGCAATAGGAAGAAACTCATGCAGCATATCTGCACACTCTGCAGCGGTTCCTACCGGATTCTCGGGAATATAAGCTTTTACATTACGAAGCTTTAAGTTGTAACTTGCATTCAGCATACCACAGTAAGCATCACCTCTGCCGCCTACCAGATCATTCTGGGTCTCTTCTGCTGCCGCGATGAACATTGCGGGACCGTCAAAATGCTTTGCCAGTAAGGTCTCTGAGATCTCGGGGCCGAAGTTGCCCAGATATACGCAAAGCGCATTACATCCGGCCTTCTTGATATCTTCCAGTGCCTGTACCATATGGATCTCGCTCTCTACGATACATACCGGGCACTCATATACACTGTCGGTACCGTATTTTTCGGTATAAGCCTTCATCAGTGCTTTTCTGCGGTTTACGGAAAGACTCTCGGGGAAACAGTCACGGCTTACTGCCACAACGCCAATTTTTACTTCGGGTAAATTACTCATTTTGTAATCCTCCTATTTTTGTTTTCTTTTCTCTATACCATTTATTTTACCGCAGCTTCCCATACTTTCCTGCATCGGAACTCTGCGTTCAAATCGTTATTACGTCTGCAAATTCCTCTCCTGCTTACACAAGGCGGACTGCTTTGCCATTACGTTATTTGCTCACATCCAGGTTTTCACCGGTCAGACCGATAAAACTTCCCTCGGGTAGACCGCCCTCTGCGTGACCGATCAGCCATTTGTTCGTAGCTGCAAGCAGTGCATCTTCGCTGGGAGCCTTGCCCTGCTCTACTTTCTGATGTGTTCCTTCCAAGGGATAATTTGTTCCCTGCGGCAGCACGATAGCTACCTGGAATCCCTGTCCGTCCACTCCGCAGGGCGCATAATGCAGTGATGTTGCAAATACTTCCACACCGGTTCCGGCAGGTACCAGAAATGCCTCCATCTTAGAAGTATCGTATGTAAAATCCTCTGCCACATCAGCTAACTGTCCCAGGATAAGAATTGCATCCGTTGCTGCCACATTGATTTCTGAACTTCTGTGGTATTCTACAGCATTCAGCTTAGAATTATGACCGTTGCAGTAACCGATCTGTACGGGCATCTCACCGTAAGTAATCGTCTCCAGCTCCTTTTTCACCGGCAGTGCTTCCAGTGCGTTGATCCCCGGCTCATATACCACGCCGTCAGGAATCGGAGTCTTCTTCATCTCTTCCACCAGTTCCGTGAAATCCACGTTGCTGATCACTCTGCCATATTTGCGGAATGCAGGATCTTTTACAGATAAAATACGCATCTTTCTCTACCAACCTTTCTTTATTATAGCGCAATCTCCCAATTATGAGGTTCGTTTTATTATGTTGTTGTTTGATTTTTCTACGGCATTATTTAATGATTTCAAACAAAGGCTTGCATGCCGGGTAGATCTGACGGAACTTCTGATAACGTTCTTCATACTTTGCCACCAGTTCCGGATCCGGTTCTACGGTTCCTGTGACCTTGACGAACTTCTCCGCGATCTCTTCCACACTTGCATATTCCCCACAGGCTACCGCTGCCAGCATAGCACCGCCCATGGCCGGACCTTCTTCGCTCTCGATCACATCCACTTTCAGGTTCAGGATATTGGCGATCATCTTCTTCCACAGAGGACTCTTGGCTCCGCCACCGCAGATCTTGGTACGCTCGAGACGAATTCCCAGAGATTTTGCCACTTCCAGGGAATCTCTCAGTGCAAACGCAACGCCCTCCAGTACTGCCTGTGTCATATCGGCACGGGTAGTATCCATGGTCATGCCGATAAAAGTACCTCTGGCATTGGGATCATTGTGAGGAGAACGCTCTCCCATGAGATACGGCAGGAAATAAACGTGGTTCTCACCCAGCTTCTCAATCTGCGCCTGCTCCGATGCATAATCCTTCGTCCCGATAATCTCATCCATCCACCACTTATTGCAGGAAGCAGCACTCAGCATGCAGCCCATGAGATGATAATGTCCGTCTGCATGTGCAAAAGAATGCAGGGCATTGTGCTGATCCACGCCAAAATGATTGGAGGAAATGAAAATCGTTCCGCTGGTACCCAGAGAAATATTACACATATTGTCTCCGACGGTTCCGGTTCCCACTGCAGCTGCCGCATTATCTCCGGCTCCCGCTGCCACCACTACATTATGAGGAATTCCCAGTTCATCCGCTACTTCCGGCAATACACAGCCTACCTTTTCATAACTTTCATAGCAGGTAGCCAGCTGATCTTCCATAACGCCGCAGATCTCACACATTTCCTTCGACCAGCAACGGTTCTTTACATCAAACAGCAGCATACCGGAAGCATCGGATACATCGGTACAATGTACACCGGTCAGTTTATAGGCAATGTAATCCTTCGGCAGCATGATCTTTTTAATTCTGGCAAAATTTTCCGGCTCGTTCTTTTTCACCCAGAGGATCTTCGGTGCCGTAAATCCGGTAAAGGAAATGTTCGCCGTATATGCAGAAAGTTTTTCCTTACCGATCACATTGTTCAGATAATCGCATTCCTCGGTAGTTCTGCCGTCGTTCCAGAGAATTGCCGGACGAATTACCTGATCCTTCTCATCCAGGATAACCAGACCATGCATCTGTCCTCCAAAACTGATGCCCACCACCTGGCTCTTGTCCGCATCCTTTAAAAGTTCCCTGATTCCTTCCATCGTCTGTTCATACCAGTCCTCCGGCTTCTGCTCCGACCAGCCGGGATGTGGGAAGTACAGCGGATACTCCCGGGATACAATATTCCGGATATTACCCCCACTGTCCATTAACAACAGTTTCACTGCTGAAGTACCAAGATCGATTCCTATGTATAACATGAATCTTCCTCCCATTTTTAATCAGTTTTTTGCACTTTGTAACCCATAATCATTATGTCTCTGCGTGCCCGTGCACGTTATAGTTCTATCATAACGAATGTGCGAAAATTTTTCAAGTGGAAGTTTTTATCTTTTCAGCATTTTTTCACTAAAAAGTGAAGATTTTACTTTTCTTGTATGTTGTGTCTCCCAATTGTTCATCCTAATTGTTACCGTGCTCGGACAAATTCAACGGTTTCATTGACTTCACCGTAAAAATGTGGTACTTTAATAGCAGATTGCAAAGCAGGGTATCGCTTTGTAATCGCGTGAGTTTTGATGTATAATTGCTAAAGCTAAGGTGGTTAAGCACCTGAAAGTTTGCAAGTTACTGAAAGGCATAGAGATTTTATGGCTACAATCAAAGAAATCGCAGCACTGGCCGGCGTGTCCCGCGGCACGGTGGATCGTGTACTGAACGACCGTGGTGCCGTGAATCCGGAAACTGCTGAAAAAATCAAAAAAATTGCCAGAGATCTGGACTATAAACCAAACCGTGCCGGTCTGGTACTGGCTGCACAGAAAAAAAAGCTGAAGCTTGGTGTCATTCTGTTTTCTACCGGAATCACTTTTTTCCAGGATGTCCTGTCCGGAATTGAGGAAAAAGCTTCGGAACTGGCCGGCTATAATTGTACAGTAATCACGAAACAGATTATGTACGGCGTAGATGCCCAGCTTCGGGCTATGGACGACTTGTTGGCCGAAGAAGTAAGCGGTATTGCCATGACACCATATAACGACGACCGGATTCGTTCCCGCATCAATGAATTGTATGAGCAAGGCATTCCTGTCGTCACTCTGAATACTGATATCGAAAATTCAAAACGGCTTGCCTATGTAGGCAGCAATTACACCAAAAGTGGAGCAACCGCCGCAGGGCTTCTGCAATTGATGACTTCCGGGATCGTAAATGTCGGCATCATTACCGGTTCTTCCAATATTCTCTGTCACACGGAAAGAATTGCAGGTTTTCTCAAATCCCTGGAGCCTTATTCTGACCGTATTCACATTATCGATACGATCGAAGCCCATGACGATGAAGTGGAGAGCTACGAGAAGACAACCTCTCTGCTGTTAAAGCATCCGGAAATCAATGCTTTGTTTTTTACTGCAAGCGGAGCATACGGCGGCTGCCGAAGTATCGAAGCTCTCGGAAGGAAGGGAGGCATTCGCATCATTTGTTATGACCTGATTCCTACGACCAGGCAATTATTAGAGAGCGGTTCCATTGCTGCGACTATCTGCCAACAGCCACGGATTCAGGGAAGTCTGCCCCTTGCTCTGCTGTTTGCTTATCTGACAACCGGAGAAAAACCGCAAAAAGAATATAACTACACAGCCGTGGATATCCGAATCAAAGAAAACATCTAAAATTTTCTTAAGATTTCACCGACAGCCTTGTCATTTACAACATATAGTATTATAATATACCTGTTATCTACGAAATGTTGTCTTGAGGGGTACAAAAGCGGGGGAGTCTTTTATCAATGAACTTATCTGATCTGAAGAGAAATGCATATATGTTGCGAGGTTCCGATGCAAAACGTGGCTACATGCGCTGGTGGCATTCCTTCCGGGGCATGTGCCGGGAGACGCAGGAAACTCGCACTTTTTTTGTGGAATACAGCATTTTGAATCCCGCACTCGGATCCTCCCAGCCGATTTTAGGTCAACACCCTTATTACAAACGCCATGGCATGAAGCCCTCCTATCTTTGTATCAAAGCAGGCGTTTTTCCGGAGCACGGCGATGACGGATTGCAATTACAGTCTTATTATCCCATGACCTCGTTGCAAGTTGTTCAGGATCCCTTTTACATGCAGATTGAGGATTGTGTCTATAGTGAAAACCGTATTTCGGGTGCGATTGAAATCTCTGAAGATACTGCCAGACACCGGTCATTGATGACAGACGCCGGCTCATTTTTCTGGGATCTGGAGGTTCACAAGGCGGTTGCCTGCCATACCGGCTACATTTCCAATGCCTTTTTCACAGCAATTCATGCCTTGGAAAGCTTTTGGCACGGAGAAGGCATCCGGACTTTTTTCCGCGGAAATGTTATTTTAGACGGTGTCACTTATGAAGTAACTCCCGAAAGCTCGTACGGCTATGCGGACAAACACTGGGGACGTAATTATAACCAGCCCTGGCTGCAGTTTGCCGCCGGGCGTCTGATTAGCGAACGAACCGGTCGCGAATTGAAGCATTCCGCACTTGCCATTGACGGCTGTTGTCAGAAGTTTTTATTTTTCCCGATGCGGCGCAGGATTTTGATGCAGCTCACTTACACCGGAGAAGATTTCGAATATCATTTTGGAAAACCGTTTACGCTCCCTCGCTGCAAATGGAAGGTAAAAGAAACAAACAAACGATTTATCTGGCATTTTAAGGCGCAGAACCGCACATCCGTGATCAAGATTTCCGGAAACTGCAGTAAAGAACAGATGATGCCATTGTTTTATGAAAATCCTGACGGGAAAGTATCTCCTGAGCTTCTCTGGGAAGGTGGCAACGCTGCCGGCACCATTGAACTTTATCGCAGATCCGCAGGAACTTTGGAGTTGATTGACAGACTTACCTTCGGAAACGGATTGTGTGCCTATCAGAAAAATTGATATTATATAAAAAACAGTTGTCCGGAAATTTTCTTCCACCGACAACTGTTTTTATATTTCTCTCATAATCTCAATGTTTCAATCTTGCGCCATGCATTCTTGCTTTTTGTTCAGCCGGCTTCTTCCGGCTCTTCCATTGCTTTCTCATAGCTTTCCAGAATCACTTTCTGTAAGTTTTCCCTGGTGGAAGAGTTGATCGGATGTGCAACATCTCTGTATTCTCCATCCGTCGCTTTTTTGCTCGGCATCGCGATAAATAATCCCTTTTCTCCTTCAATCACCTTGATATCATGCACTACGAATTCGTCATCTAATGTAACAGAAACGATTGCCTTCATCTTGCCTTCTTTGGTGATCTTACGGACACGTACATCTGTAATTTGCATATGCCAACCCCCTTGGTTCGAGTATACTGAAAGTTAGTGAAGCAAAAGGCATTCTGTCCGTTCCGGGTGTCCCGTTTTCCTGAAACTATTAACAAACCAGCAGACACAACCGGGGCTATGGGGCATGGAACAGTTCACTAACCTGCTAATCACTTAAATCACATATCTCTCATTGCGCTCTACTACGATCTTAACTTCGCCTTCTCCCACAAAGTACGAATTTGCACGGATTGTATCACGGCTCTCCACAATACAGTTTTCAATATGTGTGTTATCTCCAATGTATACATCATTGAGAATAATGGAATTCTTGATCACGCAGTTGTTACCAATATAGCTCTTTTTAAAGATGACGGAATTCTCTACTACACCGTTGACGATACATCCACTGGATACCAGACTGTTGCGTACCTGGGCACCGGGATTGTATTTTGCGGGAGGCAGATCATCCACCTTGGAATATACATCCGGATATTGTTTGAAGAAATAATTTCTGACATCTGCCTTCAGGAAATCCATATTGGTGCTGTAGTAATCTTCTACAGAAGCGATGTTTCTCCAATAATCCTTGATCTTATATCCATAGATTCTCTTCAGATCCTTGTAACGGATCAGAATGTCTCTTACGAAATCATATCTGTCTTCTTCCGCACATTTCTCGATCATCTCGATCAAAAGTCTGCGTCGAACCACATAGATGCCGCAGGAAATGGTGTTGGTCTTGGCCTGAAGAGGTTTCTCTTCGAACTCTTCGATCCGGCTCTCTTCATTCATACGAATCGTACCAAAGCGCTCTACATTGGTGCCGGCTTCCATATCACGACATACTACCGTGATATCCGCCTTCTTCTCAATATGATATTCCAGTACTTTGTTGTAATCCATTTTGTATACACCGTCACCGGAAGCAATCACTACATACGGTTCATGGCTGTTCTTTAAGAAACTCAGATTCTGGTAAATAGCGTCTGCCGTTCCTCTGTACCAGTTGCTGTTCTCTGCTGTCACAGCCGGGGTGAATACATATAATCCGCCCTGTTTACGTCCAAAATCCCACCATTTGGAAGAATTCAGATGCTCATTCAGACTTCTTGCATTGTACTGGGTAAATACCGCTACCTTCTGAATATGGGAATTCGTCATATTACTCAGTGTAAAGTCAATGCTTCGATAGCTTCCGGCAATAGGCATTGCACATATTGCTCTCTTCTGGGAAAGTTCCCGCATTCTGTGATTGTTACCGCCTGCTAAAATAATTCCAATCGCTCTCACTGCTATTCACCTGCCTTAATTAATGTTTTGCCGCTTGCGAGCTGGGAATCCGCATAATCTGCAGCAGTTGTCACTCCGGAGATTACTGAGTTCTTACCGACACTGATACCGTCAGGAATCACGCTCTTCTCACCGATTGTTACCAGTCCATGGTTATAAATATGAGGCGCTGTATCATTCTGTACCTCTTCACCGACACCCAGTTTTACCTGATTGCCCACCACAACATTTTCTGCAATGATTGCCTTATTGATCTCACAGTTCTCACCGATCTGCGTCTGATTCATGATAATGGAATCACGTACCACCGTTCCCTTGCCGATCGTAACGCCGCAGCCGATTACGGAATTGTACACTTCTCCGTATACATCTGAGCCTTCACCGATGATACTTCTCTCTGCCACACTGTTATCTGCGATATAATCAGGCGGCTGGATCTCGCTCTTGGTATAAATCTTCCAATATTCCTCATACAGGTTGAATTCAGGCACAATATCGATCAATTCCATATTTGCTTCCCAATAGGAGCTCAACGTACCTACATCCTTCCAGTAGCCCGTGAATTCATAAGCATACAAAGGCGCTCCCTTTTCATGGCAATAAGGAATGACATGTTTACCGAAATCCAGTGCCGGCTGGTCTGCCATGGCAATCAGTGCTTCCTTCAATGTCTTCCAGTTAAATATGTAAATACCCATGCTTGCAAGATTGCTTCTGGGATGTTCCGGTTTCTCCTCAAACTCGGTGATGCGATGGTTCTCATCTGCGATCATGATACCGAAACGGCTTGCTTCCTCAATGGGAACCGGCATGACCGCAATGGTGACTTCCGCATTGTTAGCCTTATGGAAGTCCAGCATGACCTCATAATCCATCTTATAAATATGATCTCCGGAAAGAATCAGCACATACTCGGGATTATAACTCTCCATGTACTCCAGATTCTGATAAATTGCATTCGCAGTACCTGTGTACCACTCACTGTTGGTGCTCTTCTCATAGGGAGGCAGTACGGTTACGCCTCCGATATTGCGGTCCAGATCCCAGGGAATACCGATTCCGATATGGGTATTCAATCTGAGTGGCTGGTACTGTGTCAGTACGCCTACCGTATCTACTCCCGAATTAATACAATTAGAAAGCGGAAAATCGATAATGCGGTACTTACCGCCAAACGCAACGGCAGGCTTGGCAACCTTGGATGTCAGAACACCAAGACGGCTTCCCTGTCCTCCAGCCAATAGCATGGCTATCATTTCTTTCTTAATCATATCCTCACCTCTATCTAGCCTTCCACCTGTTGTAATAAATAGTCTTATACGGCTATTTCTGATGCATCTGTCCGTTTCGGAAAATCGTATGTTCTTCCTCTCGGATGTGATAAATTGATTATATCACACGGATGCCTGAAAGTGAATATTTATTACTAGGATTTTTTGTCTTTTTACGATTTTTATATCTATTTTTTACATAATTGTTTCTACTTTGAAGATCTTTTTGTAAATTTCTACCAGTTTTCCGCGAAACGTATTTTCAAATAATTGTAAACTTACACATTTTTTTAAATTCCGGTATACGGATTGTTTTTTTTCGTTCCTATGTATATAATGTAAGTAATTAATGCCATTACAAGATATAGGATCCACTCGGAGAAGTCCGATTCAGGGAACGGTCCACGTAAGACTCGATACGGACTCCTATTTCAGGCAACTCATTATATTAAGGAAGTGTCAACATGTATCAGATAGACTTTAATCACCCCTCGTCCATTTATTTTGTAGGTATCGGCGGTATCAGTATGAGCGGTCTTGCCGAAATTCTGAAAGATGCCGGTTTCCGCGTATCCGGCTCTGACCGTTCCAAAAGCCCCCTTACCGAATCTCTGGAGAACAAGGGGATCAATGTATTTTATGGACAACGTGCCGAGAATATTACAGATGATATCGACTGTGTTGTATTTACCAGCGCCATCCACAAAGATAATCCGGAATATATTGCCACTATGGAAAAGAAAATTCCGCATCTGACCAGAGCCCAGCTCCTCGGCGAGATCATGCAGAATTATAAGACTCCTATCGCTATCAGCGGCACGCACGGCAAGACGACCACCACCTCTATGGTAAGTGAGATTCTGCTGCATGCCGGTACCGATCCGACGCTTTCCATCGGCGGCATGCTGAAAAGTATCGGCGGCAATATCCGTGTCGGCAGTACCGATCTGTTCGTTACCGAGGCATGCGAATACACGAACAGCTTTTTAAGTTTTTATCCTAAGATCGGTATGATTTTGAATATCGAGGAAGATCATCTGGACTTTTTCAAGGATCTGGAAGACATCCGGAATTCTTTCCATAAATTTGCAAAACTCCTGCCTGCAGACGGCTGTCTGATCATCAACGGTGCAATTGACAGACTACAGGAGATCACCGGGGATCTGGATTGCCGTGTGATCACTTTTCATAAAAATGCTGTCAACAGCGATGGTTCTGCTGCGGATTATTATCCTTCCGATATCACATATGATGAATTGGGGCATCCTGCGTTTACCTTGCATTGCCATGGAAAAGTCTCCGGTAATTTCAGTTTGCAGGTGCCCGGAGAGCATAACGTATGCAATGCTGTAGCTTCTATCGCTCTGGCTGATCTTTTACAGATTGATCGTGCGATTAGTGCTGCCGCCCTGCACGCTTTTACCGGTACCGACCGCAGATTCGAATATAAGGGAACGATCGGCGGTGTCACGATTATCGATGATTATGCACATCATCCCACTGAAATTGCAGCCACACTGCATGCCGCGGCCAATTATCCGCACAAGACTCTCTGGTGTGTCTTCCAGCCTCATACCTACACCAGAACCAAAGCCTTTATGAAAGATTTCGCCAAATCCTTAAGTCTTGCCGATAAAGTCGTACTCGCAGATATCTATGCCGCGCGTGAGACCGATACCTTAGGCATCAGTTCCGAGACCTTACAGGCAGAGATCAGGGCATTAGGTCATGAATGCTACTATTTTCCTTCTTTTGATGAGATTGAAAACTTTTTATTAGAAAATTGCATAACCGGAGACCTGTTGATAACTATGGGTGCCGGAGATGTCGTAAAAATCGGTGAAAACCTGCTCGGAAAATAGTTATCCACAATATCCACAGAAAAGTCTGGGGATTTCTCCCCGTTTTCCTGTGGATATTTTCTTATTCGGCTGTGGATAATTTTGTGTCATATTTTGACGATTATCTGCCTATCTATCGGCTTTTTCCGAAACATCGTTTTTTATATCCACAATATCCACCGTTTCCACATTTTTATACGATCTCCCAAAAATCCAGTGTTTACAAGGTTTTCCGGCAATTTGACTATTTTCATTTCACGGGTCTTATGCTATACTTGGTCTTACTTTGGAATTGGAATGATTTGTGAAAGAAGGTAATGTGTGTTATGGCACGTATAGCGCTTTATAAAGATAATTATGCAGATGCTACGGTAGTATCCAATCTGTTTATAGATGAATATATGAAAGATGCCAACGACGCACAGCTGAAGGTCTATTTTTATCTGCTGCGTATGCTGAATGCTGACCAGGCTGTCAGTGTGTCCGGAATTGCGGACAAGTTTAATCATACGGAAAAGGACGTGATCCGCGCCTTAAAATATTGGGAAAAGCAGCAGATTCTGGACTTAGATTTCGATGACAACAAAACGTTGATAGGGATTCATCTCCGTGATCTGAGCGCACAGGCCGCTCCTGTGCCCCAGAGAGGTGTTGTCTTAACTTCCGGTCCTGTACAGGCTTCCGGCGTAACGCTCCAGTCTGTTTCCGCAAACGTGGCATCCTCTGTTACTCCTATGGCAATGCAGACACAGGCAGTGCAGTCCCCGGAGCCCCATACCTATACCAAACCTTCTTATTCTCTGGATCAGCTGCGTGAATTCAAAGAACGTGAAGAGACTTCACAGCTTCTGTTTATTGCTGAAGCCTATATCGGTAAACCGCTGACCCCTTCTGAGATTAAGGCAATTCTCTTCTTTACCGATGTTTTGCATTTTTCGGAAGATCTGATTGATTATCTTCTGCAATACTGTGTGGAGCGCGGCAAAAAGGACTTCAAATACATAGAAAAAGTAGCAATTAACTGGGCAGAAGAAGGTATTTCCACCCCCAAGCAGGCACAGAAGTTCTCCACAAAATACGACAAAAATGTCTATACGATCATGAACAGCCTGGGACGCTCTACCGCTCCCACCGCAAAAGAATTGGAATTTATCAACCGTTGGATCAGGGAATACGGTTTCAGCACAGATATGATATTGGAAGCCTGCGAGCGCAGTTCCCTTGCCACAGACAAGCATCGCTTCGAATATGCCGAAGGGATTCTGAACAGCTGGCGTGAAGCCGGCGTACGCTCCAGGGCAGACCTTCAGCAGGCGGACGAATCCTTCCGTAAGAAAAAGACTGCAAAACCTGCTTCTGCTTCCGGCGGATCCTCCAACAGATTTACGCAGTTTACACAGAACAGTTATGATTTTGCCGCTCTGGAAAAAGAAATTCTGAGTAATTAGTAATCAAAGTAAGCAAAGGGGAGTAAACCGTGGCACTGACAAATGCACAATACAACTCTATTATGAAAGGCTACGAGCAGACAAGGGATCGCAATCGCCATCTGTCCGAGTTGCGTCGTCAGGAAGTCTATAAAAAGCTTCCCGAATATGAAAAGCTGGATGCGTCTGTCGGAGAGTTTTCCGTAGCCCAGGCAAAGCTTTTGTTAAGTGGTGATGAGAATGCACTGCACAGACTGCGCTCTTCCCTCAAAGAAATCTCTGCAAAGAAAAAGGAATTACTGCTGTCTGCCGGATATCCTGCCAATTACCTGGAGCCTATTTACAGTTGTCCTGATTGTAAGGATACCGGATATACCGAAGGAGAAAACGGGCTTCGTAAGAAATGTCACTGTTTCCGTCAGCAGGAGCTTGATATTCTTTACGAACAGTCTCATATTCGTGAAATGATCACTTCTGAGAATTTTTCTAATCTTTCTTACGAATACTATCAAGGAGAAGATTTGCTTCGTTTTGAAAAATGTGTGAACCTTTGTCACAATTTTGTACAAAACTTCAAACAAGACTACCACAATCTTTTCTTTTATGGTACAGTAGGTACTGGCAAAAGCTTTTTATCGGGATGCATTGCCAGTGAATTACTGCAAAGCGGTTATTCTGTTATTTATTTCAGTGCATCCGGATTATTTGACACACTTGCACGTTATTCTTTTGATGTTAAGTCAAAAGAAACTTTATCCGGATTTTACGAAGATATCTATAACTGTGATCTTCTGATCATTGATGATCTGGGCACGGAGTTGACGAATACTTTTGTAGCTTCTCAACTGTTTTCCTGTCTCAACGAAAGAGATCTGAGAAAAAAATCCACCATTATCTCTACAAACTTAAATTTGGAAGAGCTGCGTGACCGATATTCCGACCGTGTATTTTCCCGTATCACAAGTTATTATGACCTGTGTAAACTGACCGGACCGGATATCCGTATGTGCAAAAAGCGCACGATGAATACAGCTGACAATTCAAAGTAAGTTTCCTAACAAAGTATTACACAGAATCAGAAAGTGAGGATTACCCCAATGGCGAATCGTGAAGAAAAAAGAAATCTGGAGACCATCCCCGTAGGCTCTCTGGGCATTATTTCCCTGCCCGGATGCAAGCCTTTAGGGGAAAAGGTTGACCAGTATCTTGTAAAATGGAGAGCAGAAAGAGAAAGCGAGCACAAAGAATCTCTGGCTTTTGCCGGATATCAGAGAGGCTCCTATCTCCTGGATGCTAAAGTACCACGTTTCGGTTCCGGTGAAGCAAAAGGTCAGATTCTGGAATCTGTCCGCGGTACAGATCTCTATCTTTTGGTAGATGTGCTGAATTACTCCATGACCTATTCCCTCTGCGGTAATGAAAACCATATGTCTCCCGATGACCATTATCAGGATCTGAAGCGTATCATCGCAGCTGTCGGCGGTAAAGCCCGTCGGATCACCGTGATCATGCCCTTCCTGTATGAAAGCCGCCAGCACAAGAGAACTTCCCGTGAATCTCTGGACTGTGCACTTGCTCTGCAGGAGCTGGTAAGCATGGGGGTAGACAATATCATCACTTTCGATGCGCACGATCCCAGAGTACAGAATGCAATTCCGCTGCACGGTTTCGAAACCATTCAGCCCGCCTATCAGTTTATCAAGGGGCTGCTTCGCAATGTCAGGGATCTGCAGTTAGACTCCAATCATATGATGGTCATCAGTCCGGATGAAGGCGGTATGGGGCGTGCAATTTATGTTGCCAATGTGCTCGGTCTGGATATGGGTATGTTCTATAAGAGAAGAGATTACACCAGGATCGTCAACGGCAGAAACCCTATTGTGGCTCACGAATTCCTCGGTACTAGTGTAGAAGGCAAGGATATGATCATTATCGACGACATGATCTCTTCCGGTGAAAGCATGTTGGAAGTTGCCGCTGCCCTGAAAGAACGCAAGGCAAATAAGATTTTCGTCTTCTCCACTTTCGGTCTCTTCACCAATGGTTTGGACAAGTTCGATAAGGCTTACGAGAACGGTATCATTGATAAAGTCCTGACCACTAACCTGATCTACCAGACACCGGAGCTGCTCCAGAGAGAATGGTACATCAACTGTGATATGAGTAAGTATATCGCTTACATCATCGACACACTGAATCATGATTCTTCCATCAGTGATCTGTTGAATCCTAATGAGAGAATCCAGAATATCGTTGCAAAATATAAGAAGGGTGAGCTGTAAAGCTCACCCTTCTCAGACTGTAGACAAAACGCTTTTGGTCAGCACTCCAGAAGCGTTTTTCTTGT
>ERZ1034946.142-NODE-142-length-58167-cov-24.732327_pt1 | contig 58167 bp, 47 predicted proteins | sample MGYA00520591_ERZ1034946 | MGnify/ENA primary metagenome ERZ1034946 (study PRJEB33766, sample SAMN09781753) | gut metagenome | biome: gut microbiome | host: Homo sapiens | place: Madagascar | study: EMG produced TPA metagenomics assembly of the PRJNA485056 data...
GTTCATAGCAGGGAATCTTCTGCGACTCTCCAACTGACAGTAAGTTTACTCTATCGTAGGAAGATATTTGACATCCTGTGTCAGAACATTCATAATAAAATACAGGATAAAAGTAAGGGAAAGCGAAAGGAGAAAGCAGCATGGAATTAGAGAAGTTTGAAGAAGTATATCAGGTACTGGAAGCACAGAAGGAAAAGGACGAGACTGCCGCAGAACTGTATGCAGATGTAAAAGAGTTTGCCTACAAGTATGCAACGATGCGGTATCGGTTCAGTGAAATGAGCAGAGAAGAGAAAGCCGAGAATGACAGCTACCGCACCAGTCAGCACAACCGGTTCATGGACAGCGTCCGTATCTATTTCCGCTATCTACAGAACAATGGGGTGAGCGTGCCGGACATCAGCAAACTGGAAGCGGATCGAAAGATTTTCGGTAATTTTGCCTGCTACTATATTTTCCGCATTGAGTGTGAACAAGCATAGAGGGAAGTATGTGCCATCTTGCGATAGAATGATAAATGTGCTATTGTTACATAATAAGAATGTTCCATGTGCAGAAAAAGAAGATGCACAATGAATAGAAGGGATATCGTATATGTGTGAATTTAAACTTGAAGAGTTAGAAGTATTCAACTTTCGCAAATTTGAGAATGAAAGATATAAGTTAAATCCACAAATGAATGTTTTCGCAGGAAAGAATGGTTCTGGAAAGACAGCAGTGTTAGAAGCAGCCTGCGTTATGCTGGGGGCATATCTTGCGGCATTCAAGACATATGTACCAAGCCGATTTGTCAGAAATATTCATCCGGAAGATAGTCACCTAAAGGTGTTGAGTGCAGAAAAGCAGAATGTTTTGACGGCGGGTGGAGTTCATCAATACCCCTGTTATGTTAAATGTAAGGCAACATGGAATCATATAGGGGAATCTGTTGAATTTCAGCGAATTGTGATAAAGGAAGATGGTAGAACTAAATTCGACGGAAGCAATCCTATGCAGTCGCAGGTTGTTTCTTGGGAAAATGCCATTGCAAAAGCAGATCATTCCGATGAAGCAATTTTGTTGCCTCTTGTCTTGTATTTAAGTTCAGCCAGACTTTGGAATGAAAATAATGCCAAGACCGGGAAAAATGGAATCTATAATAGAACGGAAGGCTATAATCGCTGTCTTGATAATAAAAGAGGAACAGAGCTTGCATTTGAATATATCAAGAGATTACGAGACGTTGCAAATGAGGAACAGGATGGAAAAAATTTTCCGGCATATAATGCAATATTAAATGCAATAAATACAGCATTTCAAGAAGAGCTGGCTCCCGGAGAGCAGGTGATTATTTCTACAAGGTATGTTTCGGATATTGTAGCATTAAAGAGTGCGGATGGAACGATACTTCCTTTTAGTACCTTGAGTGATGGCTATAGAAACGTAATTAAAATTATTCTGGAAATCGCTACACGTATGTGCATTTTAAACCCTTATCTTCAAGGAGAGGCACTACAAAAGACACCAGGAGTGGTAGTGATAGATGAACTTGATTTGAGCTTGCATCCTACATGGCAGAAAAAAATCATAGGCATTTTGAAGAATCTGTTTCCGAAAATTCAGTTCATATGTGCAACACATTCCCCGTTTATCATCCAGTCATTAGAGGATGGAGAACTGATTACGCTGGATCGAAAATTGGATAGTGAATATGCCGGAGAAGGAATAGAAGATATAGCGGAAGACGTTATGGGTGTAAAAATGCCTCAGTATAGCGAAAAGAAACGAAAGATGTATGATGCGGCGGCTGAGTTCTATGATGCGGTAAAAGAGGGAAAGACACAGAAGGATATCGAAGAACTTGGCAAAAAACTGGCAGTTTTAGAGGCAAACTACAGCGACAATCCTGCGTATCTTGCGCTGATGCGTCAAAAATTCGAGTTGAGAAAGTGTGAAGTAGAACACAATGAGACCAGTGAATAAAGGAAAATCACCTTATCAGAAAATTAATGATTACTCGGAGGCATTACCCTATTTGGAAAAACAATTAGGAGGGTACTGTTCCTACTGTGAATTCCCAATAAAACATGTTCCAGAGGTAGAACATATTGCTTCAAAGGCAAATGGTGGAGACAGAACTGATTGGAATAATCTGCTTTTGGGATGCAAATATTGCAATACTAGGAAAGGCAAAACGACTTCGCCGGAAGATGTAGGCGAGTATATATGGCCAGACCGTGATAACACGGCACTGGCATATACATATCGAAACGGAGTGCCGGAAGTGAACGAGAAAAAGCTTTTGGAAGTAGATAGTACAGGAAAATTATACAGAAAAGCAAAGAAGTTATTTGATTTGGTACAATTAGATCATGTTCCGAATGAAAAAGAAAAGGACAAAAGGTTCGCAGAACGCAATGAGGCTTTTCAGATTGCACAGGAGTCTTTGAGTATTTGGAGAAAGGTCAAGAGAATTGTGGATGATTCGAAGGCTTTGGAACTTTACAAAAACATAATTGCAACGACCGCATTGGCAGTAGGATTTTTTTCGGTGTGGATGACCGTTTTTTCAGAAGAACCGGAAATATTGTTGATGCTGATTGAAAAGTTCCCTAATACACGAAGGGAATACTTTGACAAGACCGGACATCCGATTGCACTTGACAAAATTGAAAAAGTGTGCTAATTTCTGAGTAGGTTGAGACATCAAGTTACTTGTGTCTCTTTTTTTGACTGATAATTCAGGAAAAGAAGAGATCAGGTTCAGATGTATGTTTCAACTTTGAGAAAGTGCAAAAAGAAATTTAAACATACATCTGGGTTTGTTTTAGAAACAAGTCGGATGTATGTTTTTTTATGAAATCAGACGGCGGCGTGGACTATCAGAAAAAACGGATGCAAAGGAGAAAAACGGATGAGCGGCAACACGCAAAAAGAAGAAATCTACAGAACAGCAATGCGGATTTGCAGAATGTGGGGAGTGGCAGAAACTTTGGATGGTGAGATACCGCCGTATGAAAATCCAAAGACACCGGAAATACTTATAAAAAATGAAAAGCTGGTGTTAGAATGGGCAGAAGAATATAGTACTCTTCAAAATGCTGATTGTGAATTATGGAGCTTCTTTATAGAAAGAATAAAAAATCTTACAAATGCAAAATGACATTGCTTTTCTCAGGGTCGCATCTTTTAAAAGCATAGTAAAACCTGCTTCGCACCGTCGTTGACGGCGTTGGGTTTGACAATGCTTTTGAAAGCTGCGTTTGGGTAGCCAAGCAATGCAAAGGTGAGGTATGCGGATGCCGCAAAATATGGTCGATGATAATATTTTGAAAATATATTGACAGGAAAACAAAAATCTTTTAACATAAACGCATAATAACAACTCGAAACCTTTATAGGTTTATAACAACATTTTTATAAGGAAAATGTTAGTTACGTCTCCGCAAGGAAAGGTAAGCCTATTTGAGTTTCGATTTTTTAATTGGAGCAATTTATGTTTACTTCTTGCTTACGGAGTAAACACAAGTTGCTCCGTTTTTTTATGTAAAAATGGAAGACTTAAAAAATAATCAATAAGAGAAAAGGAGAAAAACAGATGAATGAAAGAACTGGAACGATAAGCATACAGCGCTCTTTACAATATGTCGGATTGGATATGGTGGCAGTAGGAAGTCTGAAAGACGGTTATGTCATAACCCGACAGCAATATGTGAAAGTCTGGCTGACACCGTATCACAAATTTTCCCAACATGACATGGCGCTTATGTTAATAGAAATCTTGCGTGAACGGAAGATGCTGAACGAAGCAACTTACAGAAAAATTCAGAGGAAGTACGGAGGTAAAAAATGAGATGGATATGATGGTAAAAGAGAGACCACGTAGAGTGTGCTTTTACGGAAGAGTTTCCACGGAGCATGAGGCACAGACCAATGCGTTGGAAAATCAGATGGAATGGTACAATGAACTACTGAAACGCCATGAAAACTGGACGTTGACGGGAAGTTATATTGACAAGGGCATTACAGGAACGCTGGCAAAGAAGCGGACACATTTTTTGAAAATGATTAAGGATGCCGAAAATGGTGGTTTTGATCTGATCGTTACCAGAGAGGTCTGTAGATTCGCAAGAAATACGGTAGACACATTGGCATACACAAGACAGCTAAAGAAGTATGGCGTGGAAGTCTATTTCGTCAATGACAATATCTGGACATTTGACAATGATGGAGAATTGCGGCTTTCTATCATGGCTGCACTGGCACAGGAAGAGTCGAGAAAGGTTTCGGAACGTGTACTGGCAGGGCAGGAAATCAGCAGAAAGAAGGGTGTATTATATGGCAACGGAAATATCCTCGGATACCGTCTGGTACGAAACATAAATGAAGACGGAAAATGGAACCCGGAAGAGAATACTTACAAGATAGAGCCGGAACAGGCGGAAACTGTGCAGATGATTTACGATATGTGTTGTGACGGTATGGGATATCTACAGATAAGTAAGGAACTGGAACGTAGGAAGAGAAAGGATGGTGCCGGAAATGTGAGTTGGTGTTCTTCCAAAATCGGAAGAATTCTACATAACAAGACCTATGCCGGATACAAAGGCTATCGGAAGTCCTACACTACAGACTATCTTGACCATGACCGAGCCAAAAATCTGGACAGAGAAAGCTACCAGTATGTAAAAGGAAACTGGGAGCCGATTATATCGGAAGAGCAGTGGAACCGTGTACAGAAAATCTGTGCGGAAAAGACGAAGACAGTGGGAGACCATACGATGGGAAAGAAGCCGACAGACAATGTATGGCTGAACAAGTTACGGTGTTCCTGTGCCGCACATTCCAAATATCGAAAGAACAAATGGCGCACGAATAAAAACACAGGAGAAACAGTGTTTGGGTATCAGTGCTATAGCCAGCTGAACAAAGGTAGTTATAAGTTCCGAAAAGAGAACGGACTGCCTACGGAAGGCTACTGCAATATTTCCATGATTGGAGAATGGAAGTTAGAGCTTATGGCGAAGACATTGCTACAGATGCTGTGGACTGACCGAACGGGAGCAATACAGGAAGCTGTCGATATGATTAGAGAGTGCTACACCGAAGACAACCAGACAGATAACAGGAAGGAACAACTGGCAGTACAATCACAGGTGGACAAGTACACGAAGCGTCTGGGTAATCTGTTGGAACTGCGTGTGGATGGTGAAATCAGCAAAGACGAATACCAGCGCATGAAAGCCGAGACGGAAGAAAAGATAGCAACTTATAAAATGCAACTCTTGCAATTTGACCAGGAGACCGATATACTACCAGATATAGAAACACAGATTTCACAGATGGAGGAAACGCTGAAACAGTACATAGATTTTTCAGACAAGAATGTTCCGAGAGAAATTTTGGAAAAGCTGTTGGTACAGGTGATTCCTTGCCAAAACCACAGGTTCGTCTGGGTATTTAATCTGCTGGATAGAGAGAATGAGATGCTGTGCAGTATGGATGGAAGGAAGAATGCCCCGATATTCAGCTGGTTTGAAGAAAGTCCTACCCTGTTTTCAACACAGCACAGGCTGCTATTGCCGATAAGTAATTTGGCGGTAAACACGCAGATCTGAGAGGGTATTGCGCAAGCAATAAATTGGGGTATATGAGAATAAGATGAGAACCTCATTACTGATAGAAATATCAGTAGTGAGGTTCTTTTTGTTGTGGAGAACAGGCAGCTCCGGAAGCGGAAGAAAAGAAAGCCTGCAGGGAAAATCTGATTCCTGCAGGCAGTTATTTTGTCTTATCGTGTTCGATAATATCGGAAACGGGGCAGTCCAGGATATAGCAGAGTACATCCAGTGTCTTCGTGGTGATGGCCTCGCCTTTCTTCATACGGTGGATGGTATTGGCGGAAATACCATGCTTAAAGATCAGTTCGTATTCTGTTATGTTCTTACGAAGCAAAGTTTCAAAGAATGGTTTGTATGATATCATGTTGTCGAATCGAGCCTCCTGATCAATGCTATAAAAAGAGTATCATACTTAATTCTTTGACTATACCTAATAGATTGACTATAATGCGAAAAATATAGAGGAAAATTAACAAAATCCTGTAAACCTATTGACAAATGGACAAAAATATGGTATATTCTGCGTAGCTTGAAACAATACGTAAACGTTTTGTTTCTTTTTTTATACTTAAATCCGGGTAAAATGCCCGCGATGTAAGTGAAAGAAAAGAAATAAAACAAGATGTATGTTTCGGGCCTTTTTTATTGCAAAAGAGATGCGCACAACAACGGAACATACATCAGAATCTGTTCAGAGAACGGGTTCAGGATGGCTGTTCCGTTTTTTTATACAATGGAAAACAGCGGGTAACGATAAAACGATTCATAAATAAAAAAGGAGGAGAAATTGATTAGGAAATATAAATTGACTATACTTAATATATTGAGTATAATAACGTAAGAAGAAAGTACTACAAAAATTTAAAATACAAAGGAGATAAAATTATGCCGGAACCGGAAGGACAGGAATTACAGGACAAATTAGTTACTATTTGGTATGTCATGGACCAGTATCAGAGAGATGTGGAGCAGTGGCATGATCAAAAGAGAAAGTTAAAGGAGAAAAAGGAATATCTGGAAATGAATGGAACCACAAGCAAAGTTTTCACTTCTGTGGTTGTGTTGTTTGCTCTATTTTATTTGCTGCTGGGACTTATTACCCAGAATTTTAGTTCGTTTTTTACGATTGTGCTTCTTTCGGGTTTTTATTTACTGATGCGAAAAACACATGAAAAACTGGCAAAAGCTTCCCTGATCATATTAGCGTTGACGGTGATACAAACTGCGAAGATTTTTGTGCAGGGGATTATGTCAGGGAACCTGGGAGCTTATTTGATTCTGGCGCTACTGATTCCCCTGACAATTTTCGCCATAAGAATGGGATTACGGGGCAATCAATCTTATATAGACAAGTACAATGAGCATGTACGGCAATACAATGAGCCTTATCTGCAGAAAATGGTTCAATTACAGGCTGATGGGGCAAAACAGGATGAAGCTTTGAAGGAATTGACAAATGGATGGTTCCCGTCGGCATATCTGTCTCCTAATGTTGTTCTTACTTTTATAGATTACATGAAGAAGAAAAGAGCGACAACCATGAAAGAACTGGCAAATCTATATGAGATGGATAAGCTGTATGCTCATCAGATGCAGATGACACAGGAAATCATTGACAGTAATCGTAATATCAATAATCAGCTGAGATTCAGCAACATGATTGGAATGTATCAGATTATTCAGATGGATAACATCAAGGACTTTTTCAGAAGATATTGGTAGGAGGAATACATATGTTTGAATTTATTGGTTTTATGTTGGGGATACAATACGGAGAAAAGGTATTCAACCTGTTAGGTGTGCTGCTCCGCGGAGTCGTTACGTTTTTATCTTTTTTCGCATGGCTGAGTGCCTGGGATTTGCTCATGCAGTACATGTACATAAGCACCATGTACAAAATAATAGCAATCGTATTAATGGTATTATTCGTGGTAAGTTTGTGTTTCTGTGCTTACCGGGCAGAAGTAAAAAACGAACATTATTCCAAGATATTTCCGGCGGTATGGTATCTGATCACACTGGCAGTTATGTATTTTCCGGACAAGGAGATAAATGGGGCATTCTATTTCTTAGCCGTACTTGAGCTTTTTGAAATTTATATTCCCAAGAAATTTCTGGAAATGGAAGAGCGTCGAAAAAAGAAATCCATATTGGTTGAAAATGCGGAATTTATCATTCATGAGTACCTGATGAAAATGATCAAAAAATAAGAAGGTACAATATTATGAGAAAGGATGAAGCTACCATGAAAAAAGGAAAGAAAGGCCTGGTGCTGGCAGGGGCATTGCTGTTGACCATGCTCACCCTGACAGGATGCGGAAAGACGAAAATCAACCTGAACGATTATGTAGAGGTAAATTTTTCAGGATATAATACCGCAGGACAAGCGGAAATAGATGAGTTAAAGATAAGAAACGATATTATCCTGGATCATTGGGAGACCTTCGGACTGACAGAAGAGCAACATGAAAATGAACAGGCTGCCGCCAATGAGGATACACGTCAGTTCGTGGGGAGTGTTTCTTATTCGCTGGATAAGATCAGCGGCCTGCAGAATGGAGATGCTGTTACACTGCAATGGAACGTGCAGGAAAAGGAACTGGATGAGCTTGGGAAAAAAATAAAGGCAGAGTTTGTATATTCAGATATGACATTTACAGTAGAAGGTCTGGAAGAGCCGGAGGACTGGGATCCCTTTGAAGGAATCGAAATAAACTATAAGGGAAAGTTGCCCTTTGTGAGTGTTGATTATATCCAATATCCGGCGGGCTCGGACGTACCGGGACTTATCTGGACCAACTCCGATACCGATTTTAACAACAGGGCAGAAGAGTCTGCGGACGCAGAGCATATCAGCAGAGGACTGGAAAACGGTGATACCATTACGGTCAACATCTCGGCGCCGGATGGTCAGGACATAATGCAATTCTGTGCCATGCATGGAAAACGCCCTATTGCCTTATCAAAAGATTTCACAGTAGAAGGTCTGGACGGCTATGTCTACGATTTCTCTCAGATTCCGGCGGATCTGTTGCAGCAAATGGATGAAAAAGTACAGGGAATATTACAGGAAGAGGCGGAAAATACATGGGACTGGCGGCTGGCAGAGATGAAGCTGTTGGGAAATTATTTCCTCTGTGCGAGAGATGAAGGGATGAGTACGCCGAATTATCTTTACTTCATATATGAAATAACGGCGGTAGATGATAGCACCGGAAATTCACAGATCTATTACTATTACGGAAGATATCGCAATCTTAAGATTGCAAGTGACGGTACCGTAAGCGTTGATGTGGAAGATGTTGCTACGCCGGATGGAAAATATTATAATTGGGGTATGTATGCAGGAGAGGTACACGGAGAAGCGTTTATGAAAGGGGATGTTTACTTCATTGGCTATGAACATCTGAATGAATTATATGAAGACAAAGTACAGCAATGGGATGACAGATATATCTGTACCTCAACGGTGAACCAATAATTCCTTTGCAAAGGAAAGTGAGGGAAAGCAATGAAGAAATATAAGAATCGTAAGGATGCCGTGAAGATGGTGGTGGCAGTCCTCTGCGCGGTGTGTATGCTTACCGCATGTGGAAACGCAGAAGCAGACGCTATGGAGGAAATCGCAGCATCTGTCACAGAGACCACGACAGAATCGGCGGAAGTGCTCCCGACAGAAAAGCCTGCCGCAGAACCTACAGAGGCACCTGCGAAAACGGTTGATGAAGGCTCTGCGACAGAGCCGGTTGAACCGGTTGCAGTTACGGCGGAGCCCGATACAAAGCCTTCTGCGGAGCCGGTGGCAGCATCCGCAGGGGCAGCTGCAGAAGCAGGATACACCTGTACCGAGATGACCCAGACCATGTATGCGAAGTCGGCGGTCAATGTCAGAGACCTGCCCGGTACCGATGGTAACAAGATTGGCAGCTTGAAAGCCAGTGAAGAAATCGCCGTCACGGGAAAATGCGACCAGACAGGGTGGTATCGGTTCGACTTAAATGGGACTACGGCTTATGTCAGTGATAAGTATATTGTATCCGAAAAACCTGCGCAGACGGCAACAGCAAATAACGGCGGTAAGACGACACAGAGTACTGCCGCTGCAACGGGCAGCACTACGACAGGAACAGCACAAACAAGTACAAGTTCAGAGCCTTATTTTGACCGCACAATGGCTGAACAGGTATTTGAACTCGTCAATAATGATCGTATAGCGAACGGATTATCTGCACTTACATGGAATGAAAATTTGTACAATATTGCAGTACAGAGATACTATGAAGGTGATGCAGGTGATATTCATGGGATGATGCGTAATGGAACTAGCGAAAATAGAGTAGAAGGCCAACTGGATGACTCCGGTGCACAAGGGATTTATCAGTCATGGCATGATAGTACGGGCCATCGTAATAATTACTTGAGTGAAAGATATACGTCAGGTGCAGTGGCAATATATGCAAAGCCTTTACCTAGTGGATGGGCATTGCCAAGTGTTGTATCTTATGAAGTATTTGCGTGGGATGGTTCTGCTGCAGCAGCTACAGGAGATACTTCTGCCATAGCAAACGATCCTAATATTAACAATCCTTACGTGACAAGTATCACAATCAACGGAGAAACTTATTACAAGGACGGAGAAGCACCTACACCGGAATATCCGGCAGCCACCAAGACCCCCAACGATGGCACCTCCACAGGCACCGCCGACGTCGGCTGGTCCCTGACCCCGCCCACACAGGAAGACGGTCTGAAGAATTGGCAGGAACAGAACCCTGATGCCGAAGTCAGCTTCGGTAACTGAATCAATGACCACAAAGCGGACACAGTTTGTGCCCGCTTTTCGTTGCGGAACATATTTGACATCCTATATTAGAACGTTCATAATAAAATCAGGATGTGGAAGTGAAGGAAACGAAAGGAGAAAGCAACATGGATTTTGAAAAGTTTGAGGAAGTATTTCAGACCCTGGAAGCACAGAAGGAAAAGGATGAGACAGCAGCGGAGCTGTACGCAGATGTGAAAGAATTTGCCTGCAAATATGCCACCATGCGATACCGGTTCAGCGAAATGAGCAGAGAAGAGAAAATAGAAAACGACAGTTACCGCACCAGTCAGCACAACCGTTTCATGGACAGTGTGCGCATTTATTTCCGCTATCTGCAGAACAACGGCGTGAGCGTTCCGGATATCAGCAGTCTGGAAGCGGATCGTAAGATTTTCGGTAATTTTGCCTGTTACTTTATTCTCCGCGTGGAATGCGAACAGGCATAGGGGAACTTTGGCCCATCCTCTTGACAAAACGGAAAAAGTGTGCTAATTTCTGAGTAGGTTGAGACATCAAGTTACTTGTGTCTCTTTTTTATTAACAACAGGTAAAAAAGAGAGCGAGTTCAGGTGTGTGTTTCAACTGTGAAAAATACGGAAATGTACGTAAACATACATCTGGATTTGTTGAAAGAAACAAGTCTGATGTATGTTTTTTTATTGCAATCAGGCGGCAATGCAGACCATAGGAAGACCAATGCAAAGGAGAAAACGGATGAACGGCAATGCACAAAAAGAGGAAATCTACAGAACAACAATGCGGATATGCAGAATGTGGGGCGTAGCAGAAACGTTGGATCATGAGATTCCTCCATTTGAAAATCCCAAGGCGAAAGAAGCACTTCCTGAAAACCAGGCATTAGTGTTAAAGTGGGCGGAGGAATATATGGCCCTTCAAAATGGCGACTGTGAATTGTGGAGCTTCTTTATAACTAAGATCAAGGGCCTGGCAGAAGAGCGAATACGCTTGCACTCCTCAGCCGATTCATGACATTTCCGGGTCGAGTGGGTGCAACGGTTACTCAGGGATAAAGTTTTTTTCGGAGAAATATTGCGTAGGTGTCATGCCGTAGTATTTTTTGAAAACCCGGTAAAAATAGGAAACACTCTGGAAACCGCAGGTCTTGCTGATGACAGAGAGAGAATTGCTCCCTCGTTCCATCTGGTGTATGGCATGGCGGAGACGAAGCTGGTTGATATATTCTTTTACGGTAAGGGATTCTGTCTGTCTGACCGCCCGGTGTACGTAGCTTTCAGATACACCACAGGACTCGGCAATATCCCGGACTGTCTGAAGTGTCGTATAGTTCGCGTTAATATAATGAATGATTCGTTGAAAACCGGATGCTTTATTCTCGCTGACGGAAATCTCATTTTCCAGAGGATACTGATGCTGGAAAAAACTCAGATCTGTAAGAATCTGCGCAAGTAGCAGGTAGGCAGTGGGAGACTTACAGTCGGAGGAGACATTCCAGTCAAGAAGCTTTTGTCGGTATGCTTCGGGGATGAAAATAATCGGTGCCTTGAAACAGGCCAGGTAGGAAGACACGACAGCAGGCAAAAAGTATTTCTCCAGATAGGCTTTTGAAAAATGAATACAAATTCCGGTATAATCGGTGTCGCCGACGCTTCGGTGAGAGATATTGCTTTCAAACAGGCTGGCCATGCCTGCTTCTACCCTATAGGTGATATCGCCGATGGTAACCAGACGTTCCCCGGAGAGTAGAATATAGATTTCATAATTGGTGTGGTGATGCGAATATGGCATGGCCCATCCTTTTTTAGTGTCTTCATAAGATATCTCAAAATCTTCATATAAAAAAGTTCTTCTATCTGTCATTCCTGATCAACTCCTCCTAGATATTATATCAAAAAGGTTCAGAATAGTGCAACTAATATAAAAAATAGTTCATGATAGTGAATTTAAAATGCAAAAGGTAAGATATATAATGATTTCGTAATGAAGGAGAATTCCATTAGAAAAATTTATTGAGATCTACTATGGGACTTTCCGAGTAGAAAAGTGTCTACGGAAATGGAGTCTTATATGAAAAAAATGTTGGATGGAAGATGGCATGTGGTGCTGACGGATGGAACGGCAGCGCAGATGCATCTGCCGGGAACTTTGGACGAGAGCGGCATCGGTCACAGAGACGTCGGAGCGAATCAATGGCACCCGGATGCGGCGCTGGGTAACGCTGAGGGAGAGGTAGACAAGGATGCACCGATCGCCACAAGATTTACCAGACGGCATACCTATGAAGGAGAAGCACGGATCAGCCGTAAGGTAACGGTGCCGGATTACGGAAATGACAGGCTGTTCGTTCTGGCAGAGCGGGCAAGAGCGCTTCGGCTGGCGGTGGATGGAGGAGAGTGCGAGGTGTTCCGGCAGGGAGCGCTGAGTACGCCTTATATTTTTGAACTCACCGGAGTGACACCGGGAGAACATGAGCTGACGTTCTTTTCGGACAACAGTTATCCCGGAATGCCGAAAGATGCAATCTGTTATTCTTCCGCAGCAACGGATGAGACACAGACCAACTGGAACGGTATCCTCGGAAACTTATGCATGTATACCAGACCGAAGAATTTTATTGAATGTGTCCGCATATATCCGAAGAAGTTGAAGAGGAGCGGCGGATATGTGGCAGATGTCTGCGTGGAACTGGCACCGGGTGCGAAGGAAACCTTAAAAGATGCGAAAATCATATTACGGTCAGAGGCACTGGCTGAAACAGAGGAATTCGGGAAAACACAGAAATCAGCGGAAATTTTCACGCACCTGGGTGACGCATTGACAAAAATCGAAGCAGCTGGACCGGAGAACCGGAAAACAGTGGAGATCTGGTTCCGTGATCTTCCTCTGCGGGAAAATGTGAAGCTGTGGGACGAAGAGGAAGGTAATCTCTATGAGATGGCGGCAACACTTGACAGCGGGACGGCAGCAGAACACGGAGTCAACAGCTCTGTCGAATACCGCACCCGCTTCGGCATCCGCATATTTGGCGATAATGGCAGCGGCAGATTTGCCCTGAACGGCAGGACGATCTTCTTACGAAGTGAGGCAAATTGTGCGGAATACCCGGAGACCGGACATCCGCCCATGACCGTTTCGGAATGGAAAGAGATCCTGCAAAAATATCGCAGCTATGGCATTAACTGCGTTCGCTTCCATTCCCACTGTGAGCCGGAAGCGGCCTTTACCGCGGCAGACGAACTGGGAATGCTATTGCAGCCGGAACTGTCCAACTGGAACCCGAAAGATGCTTTTGCGACAGAAGAAAGCATCCGCTATTATCGTACGGAGCTTACAGCCATATTGAAAACCTATGCCAATCATCCTTCTTTTGTGATGCTGACGTTGGGGAATGAACTGCAGGCCAGAGGTGAAGGCAGAGATCGGATGCAGGATCTGGTCAGAACCGCAAAACAGCTGGATCCCACCCGATTATATGCAAACGGCTCCAACACCTTTTACGGAGAAGAGGGCTGTGACCCGGAGAGTGATTTCTATACTTCCCAGAGCTGTAAGGATGTGGTGATCCGGGGGACGTTCTCCGGGATGCGGGGATATATCAACGAAAATTATCCATCGGCGGATCACACTTATGATGCGGCGATGGCAGAGATCCGCAAAAGCTATACAAAGCCGGTATTCAGTTTCGAGGTGGGACAGTTTGAGGTACTGCCGGATTTTGGGGAACTGGAAAGCTTTCAGGGAATTTCGGATCCGGTGAATCTGAAACTGATTCGGAAGCGCGTAGAGGAACGGGGACTATTGCCTGTATGGAAAAAATACGTGGAGGCCACCGGAGAACTGTCACGGCTGGCCTACCGGGAGGAAATTGAAGCCGCCATGCGCACAAGGGAGCTGTCGGGCATTTCACTATTGGGATTGCAGGATTTCCCGGGACAGGGAACGGCTCTGGTGGGTATGATGAACTCCCATATGGAACCGAAGCCTTATCCCTTCGCCAGACCGGAGCGGTTCAGGGAGTTTTTCACAGAGAGCCGTATTTTTGTGAAAATGCCCCGCTATACCTATGAAGAGGGAGAACATCTGACAGCGGAAGTAGAAGTGGCGAATTTCGGAAAAGAGAGCATCACGGGTGAGCTTGGCTGGACGTTGGGTTACCGGGACTGTGCTGTGAATAGCGGAAGAGGAGAGCTTCGATGCGACCGGGCAGACAGGCAAAAAAACTGTCCTCCGGGGACTTATACTTCACTGGGAAGACTGGACATTCCTCTGGAGGTCAAGGGAGTATCGGCGGCACTCATACTGACGGTGAGTATCGGTGACTGCACCAGCACCTATCCTGTGTGGGTCTATCAAAAAACGAGCCCGGAATGTCCGAAAAATGTATACGAAACGAGAGTATTTGACGAGCAGACGAGAGCAGTTCTGCAAAACGGCGGAAGGGTCTATCTGTCCCCGGATGCGGACAGGGAGAGCTTACCGAATTCCATCAAGACCCAGTTTACCACAGACTTCTGGTCGGTGGGAACGTTTGCGGAACAGGAAGGCGGTATGGGACAGCTGATTGATACAGAACATCCCATATTCCGTAATTTTCCGACGGATTTCCATACAGACTGGCAATGGTGGATCGTGGCAGGCAAACGTGCGGTGATTCTTCCCGGGTCAATGAAATCTGTGATTACGGAGATGGACAGCTGTGCCTATTTACGTCCTATGGCACAGCTGATCGAATTTAACTGTCTGAACGGAAAAGTATTGTTATCTACCATGGAGCTGCATAAAAGTCTGCAGTATCCAGAGGCAAGAGCATTACAGGCGGCAATTTACGAGTATATGTCCGGGGAGGAATTCCGACCGGCGGAAGAACTCACGGTAGAGGAATTACGTACAATGGTGAGATAGAAGCATCGAAGGAGAAGATGCGTAGAGATGGAGGTAAGCATGAATAAAGTACATGTCTGGGAAGAAAAAGTGAACATTCCTACTTACGAAGCCGGAAAGCCGGACAAGAATCCCGTGTTTCTGGAAAAGCGTGTCTATCAGGGAAGTTCGGGAAGAATTTATCCGCACACGGTGATCGAGAAAATCAGTGATGAGAAGACGGACAAGGAATATACGGCACTTTTTCTGGAAAATGAATATATCAAAGTGATGATGCTGCCGGAGCTGGGCGGCAGGATCCAGCGCGCGTATGATAAGACGAACGGCTATGATTTTATCTATTATAATCATGTGATCAAACCGGCACTCGTAGGACTGGCAGGCCCCTGGATCTCCGGCGGCATTGAATTCAACTGGCCCCAGCATCACAGACCCAGTACGTTTGATCCGGTGGAATACACTTATACGGAAAATGAAGACGGCAGTGCGACGGTCTGGATGGGTGAAATCGAGAACATGTTCCGGACGGAAGGGGTACTGGGCGTGACGCTCTATCCGGACAAGGCGTACATCGAATTATCCGCGAAACTCTATAACCGCACGAAGATGCCGCAGACTTTCCTGTGGTGGGCAAACCCGGCGGTGGCGGTAAACGATGACACGATTTCGGTATTTCCCGAGGATGTGACCGCAGTTTATGACCATGGTAAGAGAGATGTGATCAGCTTTCCCTATGCGGAAGGTACTTATTACAAGCATAAATATGACCATGTGAACATTGCGCAGTATAAAAATATACCGGTGCCGACTTCTTATATGGCATATCGTTCCGACTATAACTTTATCGGAGAATATGATTACGGAAAGCAGGCGGGACTTCTGCATGTGGCGGATCACCATATCGCGCCCGGCAAAAAGCAGTGGACCTGGGGGTGTGGGGAATTCGGCAAGGCTTGGGACCGTGCACTTACGGATGAGGACGGCCCGTACATCGAACTGATGACGGGATGTTTTACGGACAATCAGCCGGACTTTACCTGGATACAGCCGCAGGAGACGAAGAATTTCAAACAGTATTTTATGCCGTATAAAAATATCGGTTATGTGAAAAATGCGACCATAGATGCAGCGGTAAATGCTGTCGTAGATGTCGAAAAGAAGGAATTGAAGATTCTGGCATATGCGACAAGTGAACAGCCGAAAGCCTGCGTACGCGTGACGAAACAGGATGGAAAAAGCGGGCAGGAAAAGGTTCTGTATGAGGGAAAAACCGATTTATCACCGACACATACTTGTGAGATTGCAGTCTCGGTGGACTGTGTTTTTGAGAAATGCGATATCGCGGAAGCTTCGGAAACAATGCAGGCAGAGAAAAATGCAGGTAATGAAGGTATGCAAAGAGACGCAAAATATAACTCTGTGACAAATTCTGACGCAGATGTTGATAAAAACGGGAAATTCTCCGGCATCAAAATCAGCATCCTTGCCGCGGATGGCAGAGAACTGGTATCTTACAGATTCCCGGAGAAAATTGATGCGGAAGTGCCGGAACCTGCCAAAGCTGCACCGCTTCCGAAGGATTGCAAGACGACGGAAGACCTGTTCCTGTACGGATTACATGTCGAGCAGTATCGTCATGCTACGTATTGCCCGGAGGATTATTATCTGGAAGGCCTACGTATAGACCCTACGGATATCCGGCTGAACAATGCCTACGGACGCTGCCTGCTTAAGGCATGTGATTTCGCCGGTGCGGAAGGCTATTTCCGGAAGGCGGTGGAGAAGTCTATCCGATCTAATCCGAATCCGTATGACTATGAACCGTATTATAATCTGGGACTCTCACTGAAGTATCAGGGTAGGGGAAAGGAAGCGTATGATGCATTTTATAAGGCAGTCTGGGGAGGTGCTTTCCAGGCACCCGGTTTCTATGAACTGGCCTGCCTGGATGCGAAGAACGGGGACTGGAAAGAAGCACTGGAACACATAAATGAGTCGATTCTCAGGCAGTATCATTGCATGAAAGCACGGGCACTGAAAGAACTGATTTTGCGAAAATTGGGAAGAGAGGAAGCAGCGGAAAACCTCAGAAAAGAAAGTATTCAGATCGATCCGCTGTACGACAGACAGCCGGAGAAGATCAATCACAATACCCTGATCGAACTGGTCATTGATCTCTATGAAGCCGGGCAATATCCGCAGGGAATCGCACTTGCTGAAAAGTGGGTGGAATACCGGAAGGAGATAACAGGGTCGTCCGAAGCAGATATTTATCCGCTGGTATATTATTATATTGCTTATGGCTACAGCAAAATAGTTGATGCCGACAAAAAGGCTACATGTCGGACAGAGAAAAATAAGAAGTGTGAGGAATATATCTGTTTGGCAGAAACTGCTGCCGCAGACGGTTGCTTCCCTCACAGGACCGAAGACTATATCGTACTGAAAACGCTTGCAGAAGAATTTGACCTCGGCATGGCTTATTATTATCTGGGGTGCCTGCTGTATGATAAGAGAGTATACGATGCGGCGGTTGAGGATTACGAAAAGTCCGCCCGGAAATATCCGGATTTTCCTACGGTGCACAGGAATCTGGCTCTGGCTTATTACAATGTATACAGACAGCCTGAGAAAGCTTATGAAGAAATGAGTCTGGCATTTACTCTGGATGAAACAGATGCCAGGGTGTATCTGGAACTGGATCAGCTGAGGAAACGGATGAATGTTCCGATACAGGAACGACTGAAAGATATGGAACAGCATCTTGCACTGGTAGAGAACAGAGATGATCTGTATCTGGAATATGTGACTTTGCTGAACACGCTAGGAGAGAATGCAAGAGCGCTTGGTTTGATCGAAAAGAGGCATTTCCATCAATGGGAAGGCGGCGAAGGAAAGGTTGCCGCACAGTACCTGACGGCGCTGTACCGGCTGGCAAAAGCAGCAGTGGCAGAAGAACACTATGCAGAGGCGAGGGAGCTTCTGCTCAGGGCAGTAGGCGAGTATCCGTACAATCTCGGAGAGGGAAAACTGGAGTCGGCACAGGAGAATAATCTGTACTACCTTCTTGGACTGGTATATGAAAAGCTGGGAGAGGATGAAGCGGCGCAAGATTGTTATACGAAAGCAGGTTGCGGAGAGTCGGAGCCGGTAGGCATGATGTACTATAACGACCAGCCACCCGAGATGATCTATTATCAGGGACTGGCACATTTGCAGCTAAGGAATACGGAAGAGGCACATTTGAGATTTCAAAAGCTTGTGGACTATGGCAGACAGCACCTGGAGGATGTCGTGAAAACAGACTACTTCGCGGTATCCCTGCCGGATCTGCTGATCTTTGAAGAAGACTTGAGCGAACGGAACCGGAAACATTGCCTGTTCATGATGAGTCTGGGACTGCGCGGACTGGGACGAGAGGCAGAAGCGGATGCATGCACTAAGCAGCTGCTTGCCATGGATAATGCACACCAGGGAATACGGATACATGGCGAAGCAGAAGGTATATGACGGATTGCGGATTTAATTTATTTTTGCAAGAGCAATGAAACATTGGCAATTAGGACAAACATTCGGAAACAAGCAACTTTGATACCATTATAAGAGTGTTTGGCGATAAGAAGAATATGCAATATGAATTATGAATTTAGGAGATGGGAGCAAAATGTACGGTTACAACAGCGAATATCTGACAGATAACGGCAGACCGATTCTGCCGGTTATGGGAGAGTTTCATTTTTCCCGTTACCCGGAGACAGAGTGGAAATCTGCGCTGCATAATATGAAGCAGGGTGGAGTGGAAATTGTTGCCACCTATGTGTTCTGGATCCACCATGAGGAGGCACAGGGAGAGTGGGATTTCTCCGGCAGGAGAAATTTGCATGATTTTCTGGCCTGCTGTCAGGAGGCCCACTTGAAAGTATGGCTGCGCATCGGCCCCTGGGCGCACGGAGAGTGCAGAAACGGCGGTTTTCCGGACTGGCTGGTGGAGAAAGAGAAAAAGGGGGAACTGTGTACTCGCACAAACGATCCGGTATATCTGGCATTGGTGGATAAATTTTTTACAAAGATCGGTGAGCAGGCAGCAGGCTTCATGGATAAGGACGGCGGTCCTGTGATCGGAATCCAGATTGAGAATGAGTACGGACATGCCGGCGGCCCCTCTGACAGAGAAGAAGGCATGGCGCACATGCGTAAGCTGAAACAGATAGCGGAAGAAAAGGGGATGGTCACTCCCTATTACTCGGCCACCGGCTGGGGCGGCGCTTATGTGCCGGAAGGGTTCCTTTCGGTGCTTGGCGGCTATGTGGATGCCCCTTGGGCGGGGCATACGCATGAGATGTCTGCCAGCGAGAACTTTCTGTTCCAGCCGTTCCATGATGATGCCAATATTGCTTCTGATTTCTCGGAGAGGCAGAGCTCATTTACATTTGATACGGACAAAGTGCCCTATCTGACGGCGGAGCTGGGCGGCGGATTACAGGTGACGGCGCACAGACGCCCCTTTCCGTACCCTGATGATATCGAAGCGCAGACGATCTGTATGCTGGGTGCCGGAGCAAACCTGATCGGATACTATATGTATCACGGCGGTGTGAATCCGGACGGAAAATACACGACATTACAGGAGTCGAAGGCAACGGGATATGCCAATGATCTGCCGGTAAAAAGCTACGATTTCCAGACCTGTCTGCGAGAGAACGGACTGCCTGCGGAGAGCTATTTCCGGTTGCGCAAGCACCATATTTTTATAAAAAACGTGGAAAATCTATTGGCTCCGGCAAAAGCCTGCCTGCCGGAAAATATACCTGCGCCGACGGATCCGGAGGATATGGAGACTCTGCGTGCTTCCTTCCGCTATAATGCGGAGGAAGATTGTGGATTCCTGTTTATCAACAATCATCAGCGGAAACGGAAGATGACGGAGAAGTGGATTACACCGGAGAAAGCGTTGTACTTTAATGTCCCTGCGACTGGTATGCGGTCGGCGGAAACTTTGAAAGGGGCAGAAAAAACATCTGGAAAATCGGAGGATGGTCTGCAACAGGTCATCTTCGACAGAATTCATGTACCTACAGATGCAATTCTGGTGCTGCCTTATAATCTGCCGGTCTGTGTGGACGGAGAGCAGATCAGGCTTCGCTGGACGAATGCATCCTACCTGGGATGTTATGGCGGAATCTATTATTTTTACACGGATGAAAAAAACGGGAGTGTATACTTTGAGTGGAGCGACGGGAAGGTGCATGAGGAAGCGGTAAGGATTCTTACGACCCATGATGCGGAGCATTTTTGCTATGATGAAAATGCGGAAGGCACCGGAGTACATCTGCTGCCGGATCTGTGCCTGACAGAAGCGGGGAAAGTGGAAGTACGGGAAAATACCTCACACCGAAGCTGTGAACTGACCCTGAAATATGAAGAAAACTCTGCGAAAGATATGGAAACAGATGTTTATCTCGAACTGGACTTTGGCGGAGACTGTGCAAGGCTGTACCAAAACGGCAGGCTTCTTGATGACTGGTTTTCCAACGGTGAGATATGGCGCGTGGCATTAAAACGATACGGTTATCCGGAACATCTGACACTGGAACTGGATCCGTTTCGCGAGGATGTCTATTATGATCTGCCACCGAAACGGGAGAATCGCCTTATGAGTGCGAGACTGGTACGATGTCCGGAAGCGTAAACGTCGTAGAAAGACGACTAAGAGATATTTGATAATGCGAGGATAAAGTTATGAAAAATATGACGGAAGGCAAGCCCCTGAAACTGATCATCGGCTTTGCGATACCGATGCTGATCGGCAATATTTTTCAACAGATCTATAACGTGGCGGATACTGTGATCGTGGGACGGTTCCTGGGAGAGCAGGCGCTGGCCGGTGTGGGAAGTACCGGAAGTCTGACGTATTTTCTGCTGGCGCTGGTTAGCGGTATGTGTAACGGTGCCGGACTTGTGGCGGCACAGTGTTTCGGATGCGGTAATAAGGAGAGACTGGCGAAGACGGTGACGGCACTGGTCTGGGCAGCCGGAGTACTTACCTGCATTATGGCGTGCGTCGGCATGTTTGGCGCGAAATTTTTCCTGCGGCTGTTAAGCGTGCCGGAGAATGTCATGAGTTATTCTGTGACCTATCTGCATATTATTTATGTGTTTGTGTTTGGAAGCGTGATCTACAATGGCTGCGCGGCAATACTGAACAGCGTGGGCGATTCCAAGACACCGCTGCGAGCGGTGATCGCTTCCTCGGCTGTGAATATCGTACTGGATCTGTTTTTCATTGTGAAATGCAACATGGGAGTGGCAGGAGCGGCTTATGCCACGATCATTGCACAATGTACCTCGGCAGTGATCTGTTTCGTGAAATTGCTGCAGGTGAGAGAAGAGATCGGACTGTCTTTGATGAAATGGCGTCCGGAGGCGGAATATCTGAAACTGGTGGTGAAGACCGGTTTCCCGGCAGCGTTCCAGTCCTGTATGATCGCACTGGGCGGAATGAGCGTGCAGCGACTGGTGAATTCCTTCGGCTCCTCTGTCATGGCGGCTTATGTGGCGGCCAATCGTGTGGACAGCGTGGCGATTCAGGTCATTGTCTCGATCGGAACGGCTCTGTCCGTGTTTACTGGACAGAATATTGCGAAAAACCGGTATGACAGGATACGGGAGGGACTCTATAAGACATTGGTCGTGATGGTGGGAGCGGCAGCGTTGATCGCTCTTGTGGTCCTTACCTTCCGTGTACCGCTGATGATGTTATTCCTGGATGCTGATGAATCGGGAGAGGCGATTCGGATCGGCTGTACTTATCTGACGATCATCGGCGTGGCTTATGTGATTGCCGGAATCATGCAGAGCTATCAGAATGTGATCCGCGGCGCGGGAGATGTCAACACCTGCATGGTGGCAGGACTGACGGAACTTGCGGGGAGAATTGTGTTCGCTTATCTTTTGGCAGGCAAGATCGGTGTGACCGGCATCTGGATTGCAACGCCGCTGTCCTGGAGCTGCGGATGCGTTATTCCTGTGATACGTTATTACTCAGGAAAGTGGAAGCATAAGAGGTTGGCATAGAAAAAGATGATGTCGGATCACTCCGGCATCATCCAGCCTGCAAATTCCAGAATCGATTGATTTTCGGCTTTCTTTTCGCTCTGTTTCATCTGCTTGCGGTATTCTCTGGGAGACATCTGCATCAGTTTGATGAAATAGCGGTTAAAACTGGATACGGAATGGAAGCCGACCATTTCCGAGATATCCAGGATAGAATGCTCGGTACTGCGCAGCAGAATACAGGATTTCATGATTCTGGTATTATTTACATAATCCAGAGGAGAGGTTCCCATGATATCATGGAAGACACGGCGGAAATGTGTCGGACTCCAGTGACACAGATCTGCCAGATATTCGATGGTGAACTGCTGCATATAATTTTCTTCGATATAATCCAATGCGGGTGAGATGACCAGAGAATTCTCTGCAATCTCACCTTCTTTTTTCTGCTCTTTCAGCGCTGCCAGTTCGGGAGAGTCCGGTTTCACGTTGTCGGGGTTGGCACCGCCGAGACTTTCGATACGGTACAGCTCTATATACAGAGAACACAGGAGACTGCGTGCGCTGATCTGATAGCAGGGATTCTGATCTTCCAGTTCGTGGATGATATAGGATACCAGATAATGGATATGCGGAAAATCATCCTTGCTGAAAATATAGCGGAAGGCCGGAAAACCGTCCGTGGCCAGATCGAAATTTTTCCAGGAAGCGGGCAGGAGATTGCGGAACATCTCTTTGGGATCCAGGAAAAGATAAGACCAGTGACTTTTGGTACCGGGGGTGCTGTAGGTGGTATGCGGGACATTTCGCGGCAGAACGGTGACGTCACCGGCTTTGAAATATTGTTTTTCTCCGTTGATCTCCAGCGTGCCGCTGTCGGAATGACAGAGCCCGATCTCCAGACAGTTGTGAAAATGCAGACTTCCGCTGGGAATATCCGAGATCTTCCAATAATCACCGGATAAAAGCAGCACCGGAAACTGCATGGGCAGATAATAACTTCGATATTCGGTAACAGTACGCTTCGGTTTCGCCATATAGAACCTCCTGAGTCACCGGAAATCGAATTTCTGAACGCAAAATGCTTTTCTAAATGATCATTCCGGATGCTTTTTGAACCCTGAAACAAGGTAATAACAAACCTCATACTTTATATATAACAATAAAACAGCACAAAATCAACCATTAATATACGAAAATGCTATTTCAATGTTTACAATTCGTACATATTTTATTCAAAAAAATGCGGAATAACCTTAAGAAAACGTGTCAAAATGCCTTTTTAATCCGAAAAAACAAAGCTGTATTTATGCAAAAAATAAAAATATACGAAAAACGACCATGAACTATAATGGTCGTTTTTGCATGATAATATATGCGGAATGATTAGACGAAACGAGCAACATGTATGATAATAGACTTACAAAGTTACAAAAAGTGTACAAAATGACGATGAATCACAGCTGACACTTGAGGAGGTTCGATATGGCAAAGAAGAATGTAGCCAATGTGGCTGGTGTCAAGACCAAAACCACGTGGAAACAAGCTTTTAAGAGAGACTGGCAGTTATATCTGCTGTTACTGTTTCCGCTGATCATGGTATTCGTATTCAGTTACGGCGCTTATCCGGGCTTGCGAATGGCTTTTATGGATTATAAGCCGGCCAAAGGATATGCGGGCAGTGAATGGGTGGGAATGAAGACATTCATTAAGATTTTCAAGGATGCCGATTTCATCAGAGCGCTGCGTAACTCCATCGTGTTTAACCTGGCAGACCTGCTGATCGGTTTCCCGATGCCGATCATCCTGGCACTGATCTTAAATGAGCTGAGATATCCCCGATTCAAGAAAGTATCACAGACGATCCTGTATCTGCCGCACTTCCTTTCCTGGGCTATCATCGGAAGCGTGGCAATGACAATGTTCCGCCCGAACTCCGGTCTGGTAAATGTTTTACTTACCAACCTCGGCGTGATCTCCGAAGGAATCCCTTTCCTGAATGAGAAATGGCACTGGGCGATCACTTATCTACTGATCGGTGTATGGCAGACGATGGGATGGGGCACGATCCTCTACCTGGCAGCGATCACCGGTATCAACGGAGAATTGTATGAAGCAGCCATGATCGACGGAGCAAACCGCTGGAAGAGAATGTGGCACATCACACTTCCCGGTATCAAGAGTACGGTAGTAACCCTGTTGATCCTGAATCTCGGACGTGTCATGGGAAGTAACCTGGAACGTCTGACAGCTCTGGAGAATTCACAGGTAAAAGACTTCCAGTATCAGCTGGCTGTCTACATATATAATAAAGGTATCGGAGCCGGAAAGTTCAGCGCGGCAACCGCGGTTGGTCTGTTCCAGTCCCTGATCGGACTGATCCTGGTTCTGTTATCCGATAAATTTGCCAAGAAGCTTGGCGAAGACGGATTACTGTAGGAGGTGAGTAAGATGAAGAAAAAAGAAGTCAATATCAATGAAGAATCTACCTCCGCAGGCGGAGCTCATGCGGTCAACAAATTCCGCATCAGTGATTTCGTCATGATGGCAGTGATCGTGATCCTGTGTGCAAGCTGTGTGTTACCTTTCCTGCATGTAGCAGTGAAATCCATTTCCGGCAATACCGCAGTAATGTCCAAGAGCGTATACTTCTGGCCGAAGGATATCACCTTTGATGCTTACAAGAAGGTGTTCGGAGACAGTTCCATGACTTACTCCATGGTATTCTCCGTAATCGTAACACTGATTTTCACCGCACTCGGTATGGTGGTATGTACCTGTGCAGCGTATCCTCTTTCCAAGAAGAGATTAAAGGGCAAAAAGCTGCTGACTTTCCTGCTGATGGTGCCGATGTACTTCAGTGCAGGTATCATTCCCTGCTACCTGTTATATCAGAAGTTACATGTGCTGGATACGATGTGGGTATTGATTTTACCTCTGATCTACTCCCCGTACAACATGTTGATCATGAAGAATTATTTCCAGAGTACGATTCCGGAAAGTCTGGAAGAATCCGCATTCTTAGATGGCGCAAGTAATTTCCAGATCTTAAGCAGGATCGTATTACCGCTGTCCAAGCCGATCCTGGCAACGTTGTCTCTGTTCTATGCGGTAGGACGTTGGAATTCCTATGCAGACAACATGTACTATACCAAGAGTGCCAACCTGAAGCTGATCCAGTATAAGTTATATCAGTTGGTTGCATCCGCAGCGGAAGCACAGACTTCCTCCCTGGCAGATACCGGAAGCGCAATCCAGTCCACTCCCGAAGTGCTGCAGGCAGCAAGTATTATGTTCGTAACCATTCCTATCATTATCATTTATCCTTTCCTGCAGAAGTATTTCGTACAGGGAACCATGATCGGAGCGGTAAAGGGCTAAGCTACTAAAACACAAGTTACCATTGTATGTTTTCCCGGGTCTCCGGGGTACACATAAAACTATGTATATTTAAGAGGGGAAATCCTTTCCATGGCGGAAACGGAGAATTCCTTCGGAAAGAACAAGGAGGATTGATTTATGAAGAAGAATACTCTTCACAAAGTAATGGCAACAGCACTTGTAGGTGCTATGGCTATGAGCACTCTGACCGGATGCGGCAGCAGCGATGCCGGCGCAGATGCTTCCACAAAGGATACTGCGGTAGCAAGTACCGCAGCAAGCACAGAGGCAGCAGCTTCCGATGCAGTAGCAGGTATTGACGGCTGGGAGCCTTTCGCAGACAATGTTACATTGCAGATTCCCGTATATGACCGTGGATCTTCAGGAAACGGCTGCTCCGATGTAGAAAACAACTACTGGACCAAATGGGTACAGGAGAACTTCGGAGACAAGTACAACATCACAGTGGAATATGTAGGAATTACCCGTAGCGATGTTATGACCGATTACGCAATGCTGGCAGCAAGCCAGAGCCTTCCTACTATCTGCATGGAATATGACTATGACAAGCTTGCTACCTGGCAGGCAGACGGATATCTGCAGACCTATGATGTTGAGCAGTTCAAGCAGATCGCTCCTACCTACTGGGAGACCATGGTAGAGCACGGCAATGATGCTTACACCAAGCTGGCTGATGAAGATTATCTGGTACTGGGCTACAGACCTTACGGTAACACCACTTATACATGGTGTACCTTCTATCGTCAGGACTGGCTGGAAGAAGCAGGATTCTCTGAGTACCCCGTTGGAGATAACACCAAGCTGTTAGAGCTGTATGCAAAGCTGGTTGAGAACGGCCACAAGTATCCGTTAAGCGGTAAGAAAGTAAGCGGCGCAGGTATCGACCAGAACTACGGCTACAGAGATTATCCTCAGGATGAGACCACATGGGCTACTACCGGTGACTACCAGATCCCGGCATTGTCCACCGAAGCGCAGAAGAGATTCCTGAAATTCGAAAACGAACTGTACAATGACGGTTATTACAACCCTGAGTACTACTTAAGAGATGCTTCCGAGGCAGAGGCTGACTTCATCAACGGTGAAGCATTTACCTGGACCGGATATATCTCTTCTACCATGAACGTACTGAATTCCTTCTATGAAACTAACCCTGATGGAAAGCTGGCAGTAGCAGTAAGCCCCTCCACCTGGACACAGGATGCAACCTGGGGATCCAGCGCTTCTTACAGACCCGGAACCAACTTCGGTATGATGATCGGTTTTGCGAACGACGCTACCGAGGATGAAGTAAAGGCAGCTATGATGTACCTTGAGTGGCTGAACCAGCCCGAGAACCTGTTCACTATGCAGTGGGGTATCGAAGGCGTGAACTTCAACTATGACGACAATGGCGATCCCGTAGCAGTAGCAGATCAGACCGGTCTGGACGAGCAGCAGGGCCACAACAACAACGTAGACTACTGGTGTGCAGTAACCGCAGTTAAGACTCTTGGTTCTATCGAGAAGGACATCAAGGCTGTAAGCCCTCAGGGACTGCCTCAGGACTTCTATGATCAGATCCTGGCTAACTACAACGGACAGGTTGCTCTGTACGAAGCAGGCAAGGCTAACTCTGACTGCCTGTTCGCAACCTCTATCGACGCTGTATCCGAGTACAACCAGACTCTGTATGATCTGTATACCGAGTATCGTGACAACCTGACCATGTGCTCCAAGGATCAGTTCGACGCTCTGTATGACGAACTGAGCCAGAAGTATCTGGATGCAGGTTACCAGGAAGTGATCGATCAGAGACAGGAAGCTCTGGACAACGGTCAGACCACTAGACTTCAGTAATGGAAAAGATAAAGTTTTAAAGTAAGTACATACAGCCCCCCGGCATGATCTGCTTGGGGGCTGTATTAAAAAGATATAAAAAAAGATAAGCTTATGCTTTTTTTCGACAGACATAGTTGGTTTTTGGACCTCGACATCATATAATGTACCAAAAGTATGGCTGCGGAAAAAGAGTATAAACGACAAAGCCTGACAAGAACGGAGGAAATGAAATGTTAAAACTGGAGTATGATAAAAAAGAAATAGAGGAAGTCATTGACAAAATCGTGAAAAAGACCATGAACATGGATCTGACCTGGGACTGGCCCTGTGGTGTGGCATATTACGGAATCAGTGATGCTTACGAGAAGACGGGGAAAAAGGAGTATCTGGATCTGTTAAAGAACCGTATCGATGAACTGATCGACCTGGGACTTCCCAAAGTATGGACTGTGAATGCCTGCGCCATGGGACATTGCCTGATCACCTTATATCAGGCAACCGGCGAAGAAAAATATCATGAGATCTTAATGAGCAAGATTGCATATCTGCGAAACGATGCACTTCGTTTTGGGAATCATGTATTACAGCATACCGTTTCAGCGAACAATGATTTCCCGGAGCAGTGCTGGTGTGACACTCTGTTCATGGCAGCATTTCTGATGCTGCGTGTGGGCGTGATGGAGCATGACGAGGAATTGATCGATGATGCACTGAATCAGTATTACTGGCATATCAAGTATCTGCAGAATCCCAGCAGCGGACTCTGGTATCACGGCTATGACAATATCGCCGGCGACCATATGTCTGGAATCTATTGGGGCAGAGCCAATGCCTGGGCGGCATTTACCATGTCACAGGTAGGCGGTATCCTGCCACAGTGCTATCTGTATCCGAAATACATTGATGTCGCAGGCTCTCTGAATGAGCAGCTGGCAGCTTTGAAAGTATATCAGACGGAGAACGGACTGTGGAGAACCGTAGTGGATGATCCGGAATCTTATGAGGAAATCTCCGCATCCGCAGGAATCGCCGCAGCAATGTTAACCAGAGGAAATCCTTTACACAGTAAATACATCAACAAGGCAATCAAAGGATTGCTTGCCAATGTAAGCGAAGACGGCAAGGTGATGAATGTATCCGGCGGAACTGCTGTCATGAGAGACAAAGAAGGCTACCGCGGCATTCCGAAGGCCTATATTCAGGGCTGGGGACAGGGACTTGCATTATCATTTTTCGCAACGCTGTTAGTATCCGACGAGATTGAGAAGGACGGTGCGTTATAGATGTTTCGCAGAAATTTTCTGTTTGGAAAAGATTCCGATACGGCCAATGTGATCGATATCAGCAATGATGATCTCTACCGGCCTGACCGGGGCTACGGATTTGTGATCGAGCAGAACAGAAGAGAACAGGAAGCTTTGAAGATTCCGGAACTGAATTCGGCTTTTGATACGATGTATTGGTACAAAGACCGGAACATTACTTTTCTCAGAGAAGACGAAAACGGCTGCTATATAGACTCCGGGGAAATCGTGACCGAGCTGGAAGAACAGTCCGGCGAGAAGATGCCCGGGCGTCCCAGAAGGATTCCGCTGATCTTCAAGGTAAATGTGCCCAGACAGGGGAATTACAAGCTGACAATCAAAATCTCTTCCGAAGAACCCATGGGAGAGGTATTGATATTTACCGGCAGAAGGCGTCTCGGATTCCACGGTAATGTGGGGACGGGTGAGTTTACGTATACCATGACGACCAATGTCTGTGATATTGTACCGTCCGGTCAGACACATATCTTTGTGGATACGACCGTAGATCTGACAATTCTCGCAGACAAACCCCGGATTACAGGTCTTACAGTGGAAGAGATGAATTGTCCGACCGTTTATCTGGCAGGGGATTCCACAGTGACGGATCAGCCGGGGGATTATCCGTATTATCCCGGAACCTGTTATTGCGGCTGGGGACAGATGCTTTCCGCTTTCCTGAATACCAGACTGGCAGTGTCGAACCATGCGCATTCGGGACTTACCACGGATACCTTCCGCAAGGAGGGACATTATGCTGTGATTGAGCAGTACACCAGACCCGGAGATTATATCTTTTTCCAGTTCGGTCATAACGATCAAAAGCTTCCGGAGCTTCAGGCAAAAGGCGGCTATCAGGCGAACTTAAGCCGTTATATCAAGGAGACACAGGCCAAGGGTGCGTATCCCGTCCTGGTGACACCGATTGCAAGGAACACCTGGAGACTCAGAGACCGGACGTATCTGGATCTGCTTTCCGAGTTCGCAGCAGTGTGCAAGGAACTGGGAGAAAAATATGGTATCCCGGTACTGGATTTGCATAAACACAGTATGGAATATGTACTGGAAAAAGGATTGCAGGATGCAAAACCGATTTTTTTTCCGGGGGATTATACACATACGAATGATTTCGGGGCTTATCAGATGGCAGGCTATGTCGCGGAAGAGATCCGCAGAGTCTGCACGAATCACAGTGAGAGAGTTTATCGGATGCTCGCGGAGTGCGTGACGGACGGATTCGGAGCATGGATCCCCACGGAGGAAAATATCGTTCCGAAAAAACCGAGACTGTATAAAGACATTCCGGATCCGCAGGGCAATCAGGTATTGTTATCCGAAGCGGAACAGCTGGAGAGAGTTGTAAGATTGTGCCTGAAAGAGGAGCTGCTGTAAGAACATTAAGCAACAAATGAGCAAAAGTGGGTATCTTGGCAGAAGCAGCGAAAAAAGTGATAGACAATAAAGGAAATATGAGGAGGAACTCGTAATGGGAAAAGGCGGTTTTACCTTACCCGGAGAATCGGGATACGAGAAACTGACATTGAAAATGGCAGAAAAATGGGGTGCAGATGTGATCCGGGACAGTGACGGAACCGTTCTTTCCGATGAGATTACACATGCCGGTTACGGCATCTATTCCACAATCTGCATTATCAGGGATCATAATGCCTGGGCAAAGGAGAATCAGGATAAGCTGCAGCAGACGTTCCTCTGTACGCCTCCCCAAGTGGCAGAGAGCGACACGGTGACCATCGGTCTGATGGACAGCTTTTTTGCAGAGCAGTTCCGTGTGAATGACAGCGCAGAGGCATTTATTTATTGGGAAGTGTACGACAGAACAACGAATACACTGATAGACAGTGCGCGTTGGAATTATGATAAGGAACATGGTACGGTAACTTTGCACGGAGTGACACCGTTTCACAAATATACCGTAAGCTTCTTAGCCTATCGTATCTGGGAAGAGATTTCCATGTATAACCATACGACGAACAACTGGGATAAGGAGCATCTGATGCAGATCGATCCCAGATATCCCGAGACGCAGGAATATCTGCTCGGCTGGATGAAAAACTGGTGCGAGACGCATCCGGATACTACAGTAGTGCGTTTCACTTCCATGTTCTATAATTTCGTATGGATCTGGGGAAGCAGTGAGAGAAACCGTAATCTGTTCTCCGACTGGGGCTCTTATGATTTTACGGTGAGCGTACCGGCTTTGCGGGAATTTGAAGAAGAATACGGCTATGCCATGACGGCAGAAGATTTTATCAATAAAGGACAGCTACATGTGACGCATATGCCCGGCAACCGGAAAAAAGCGGACTGGATGGCGTTTATCAACGATTTTGTCATTTCCTTCGGCAAAAAGCTGATCGATATGGTGCATTCCTACGGTAAAAAGGCGTATGTCTTCTATGATGACAGCTGGGTAGGGGTAGAGCCTTATAACGGAAGATTTAAAGAGTTCGGTTTTGACGGACTGATCAAATGTGTTTTCTCCGGTTATGAAGCGAGATTATGTGCAGGTGCATCCGTACCGGTACATGAGCTGCGGCTGCATCCTTATCTGTTCCCTGTGGGACTGGGCGGTGCACCGACCTTTATGGAAGGCGGCAACCCTACGTTGGATGCGAAAAAATACTGGAACAGTGTGCGACGGGCATTGCTGAGAGCAAAGATCGACCGGATCGGTCTCGGCGGATATCTGCATCTGGTGGAAGGATTTCCTGACTTTTGTGATTATATCGAAAAGGTGGCAGACGAATTCCGCCTGATCCGTTCGTTCCATGATGTGGGGGAACCTTACCGGATAGGGACCCGTGTAGCCGTATTACACTATTGGGGAGCACTCCGTTCCTGGACCTTGTCTGGACATTTCCATGAGACCTATATGCATGATTTGATTCATATCAACGAAGCATTATCCGGACTTCCCGTGGATGTAAAATTTATTTCCTTTGAGGATATAAAAAATGGTATACTGAAGGACGTAGATGTTGTGATCAATGCCGGAAGAGCCGGAAGCGCATGGAGCGGCGGAGATGCCTGGAAGGATGATGAACTTGTCACAAAACTTACAAAGTGGGTACATGAAGGCGGCTGTTTTATCGGCGTGAATGAACCTTCCGCAGTAGAGGGCTATGATACGTATTTCCGTATGGCACATGTACTGGGAATTGATGAGGATACCGGTGCGAGGGTATGTCACGGAAAATGGGCGTTTACAGCAGAAGATCCGGAACATCTGATCCCTGACGGGGCGGGTGTGGAAGCGAAGGAGAACCGTTATTTGACAGACGGCAGGGCACAGGTACTCATGGCAGACGGTGAAAAGCCGCAAGTGACGGTGAACCGGTTCGGCAAAGGACTGGGAATCTATATGTCTTCGTTCCAGGTGAATCTGCCCAATACCAGAATGCTGTATCAGCTGATCCGCTTTGCCGGCGGAGAGGAAACCACCGGCATCTACATGACAGACAATCTCTATACGGAATGTGCTTACTATCCGGAGAGCGGAAAACTGGTAGTCATCAATAACAGTGACACCGAACAGACGACTACGATCCTAACGGAAAACGGCAGCCGCACGGTGACAATCGCTCCTTATAATACCACATTCCTTGAGGTAAAATAGGCAAGTGAAATAAATTGCAGAAGAGAGGATCACTATGAGTACACAGCAGGAGAGACAGCCGGAATATTTTCCGGACGGGACACCAATCGAGGAATGGTTTTATGATACAAAGGTTCCGGAACTTTCAGAACTTGGCAGACAATATGTTCTGACCGATTACAATATCTGGGATGACGGCAGGATTTATACAAAAGAGATCCAGCAGGTCATCGATCGTGCAGCCAAAGAAGGCGGCGGTGTCGTGGTCGTGCCTCCCGGAACTTATATGACGGGAGCACTTTATTTCAAGCAGGGCGTAAATCTCTATGTATCCGCCGGAGCGACCTTAAAGGGCAGCGATGATATCTCGGATTATGATCTGAAGGAGACCAGAATCGAAGGTGAGACCTGCCTGTATTTTACCGCACTGATTAATGCGGACGGCGTGGACGGTTTCACTATGTGCGGCCCGGGAACGATTGACGGCAACGGACTGCGGGCATGGAAAGCATGCTGGCTCCGCTGGAAATGGGGCGGCGGAGATAACAAGGAGGAACAAAGACCCCGGCTTGTATATCTGTCAAATTGTAAAAATGTATTGATCGCCGGATTGCACTTACAGAATTCTCATTTTTGGACCACGCATATTTATAAGTGTGATCATGTGAAATATTTAAATTGTCACATTTATTCCCCGGCAGAGCCGGTAGCGGCTCCCAGTACGGATGCCATCGACATTGATGTCTGCACGGATGTCTTGGTGAAAGGCTGTTACATGGAAGTGAATGATGATTCCGTGGTATTGAAGGGCGGAAAAGGTCCCTGGGCAGATACACAGCCGGAGAACGGTTCCAACGAGAGGATTCTGGTGGAGGACTGCGTCTATGGTTTCTGCCACGGATGCCTGACCTGTGGATCGGAATCTGTACATAACCGGAATATTATCATGCGGAGAATCAAAATCCTGGGTGCGGCAAGGCTTTTGTGGCTGAAGATGCGGCCGGATACACCGCAGCATTATGAATATATCACGGTGGAAGAGATAGAGGGAAGAGTTAAGGAGTTTATTAAGATTTATCCATGGACACAGTTCTTTGACCTGAAAGACCGGAAGGACAGACCATTGTCTTATGCGGATCACATTACGATGAAGAACTGTAATTGCATCTGTGATACTTTCTTCGATGTATTGCCGGATGAGAGCCAGTATCTTTTATCTGATTTTACATTTGAGAATCTGCAGATCACGGCGCGGATCAATAACTATTCTGACGATAAGGTGAAAAATATAATCTGTGAGAATGTAGTTGTAAAAAAAAGTACGGAGCCTGCGGAGAACTGGCACGAAGTCAAAGGATTTCAATGATTGGCAGGAAACAGCAGATCACATAATCCGGGGTGGAAGCAATTGTCTGCATCGGAAGGCGTATGTCAGAGGAAGAAAGACATGCATAATAAAAGGGTATGACAGCAGCATGGTGAGACATGAGGTGCTGCGGAAAGGGAGAATATGGCAAAACTATATATCAACGAGAAGAACAAAAAGGGACACATCAATCCGGAACTTTACGGCAACTTTTCAGAGCATCTGGGAAGATGTATCTATGAAGGCCTGTATGTGGGAGAGGATTCCGAGATCCCCAATACCAAGGGTATGCGTAATGATGTCGTGGCAGCTTTAAAAGAGATGAAGCTTCCGGTATTACGCTGGCCGGGTGGATGCTTTGCGGATGAGTATCACTGGAAGGACGGTATCGGACCGAAGGAGAACCGCAAGAAAATGGTCAATACCCACTGGGGCGGTGTGACAGAGGACAACAGCTTCGGTACGCATGAGTTCTTCGAACTGTGCGAGCAGATCGGCTGTAAAACTTATATCAACGGCAATGTGGGCAGCGGTACGGTACAGGAGATGTCCGAATGGGTAGAGTACATGACCTTTGACGGCGTATCTCCCATGGCGGATCTGCGCCGGAAGAACGGCAGAGAGAAAGCATGGAAGGTGGATTATTTTGGTGTCGGCAACGAGAACTGGGGATGCGGCGGCAACATGACACCTTCTTACTACGGCAATCTGTATCGCAGATACCAGACCTATGTGAGAAATTATGATTCCAAACAGCCGATTTTCAAGATCTGCTGCGGAGCAAATGCCGGAGATACTTACTGGACAGAAGAAGTATTGAAGACCTGTTTTGAAAATACGCCGGAATGGCTGCACGGACTGATGGACGGACTTTCCCTGCATTATTATACAGTACCGGGAGATGACTGGCAGAATAAGGGAAGTGCACTGGAATACGACAATGCCGAATGGTACAAGACGCTCGCCAAGGCATACAAGATCGATGAGATCATTGGCAAGCATTCCACGATCATGGATAAATATGATCCCGAGAAGAAGATCGGCCTGATTTGTGATGAATGGGGTACCTGGTTCGACGTAGAACCCGGCACGAATCCCGGATTTTTATATCAGCAGAGTACCATGAGAGATGCGCTGGTAGCAGGACTTTCCCTGAATATCTTCAACAAACACTGTGATCGTGTGAAGATGGCGAATATTGCGCAGCTGATCAATGTATTGCAGGCAGTGATCCTGACCGAAGGTCCGAAGATGCTGCGTACCCCGACCTATCATGTATTCCATATGTACAAATACCATCAGGATGCAGATCTGGTAGAAAGCTATATCGACGGCGTGGAGCAGATCGGTGAGGAGAATAAATACAAGGTTCCCAATTTACAGGAATCCGCTTCTGTGGACAAGGACGGTGCCCTGACCATTACCCTGAACAACCTGTCTATCGACCGGGCGGAAAAAGTGGAGATCTCTTTTGCGGAATGCGATCCGAAGCAGGTAACGGCGGCAATCCTCCACAATGACATTCATGCCTATAATACCTTTGACGATCCGGATAAAGTGCATGAAGAAGAATTCAAGGACTTTACCGTAGAAAACGGCAAGATCACATTCACCATGCCGGCTTGTGCAGTAGTGATGTTCCGGGTGAAATAAAGAAATTATGGAAGAAAAAGAAATCAAAAAATATCCCTGTCGGAAATGTTTACTGAGGGAAATGGACAAAAATGCCTATATGGAGAATTTGTACGCCTACATAGACAGAATAGAAGAGGATATCAAAGCGGATAAGGCGGTCTATGAAGACCGCCTTGCTGTCTGTAAAGGCTGTGATTACCTGAATGAGGGCATGTGCGGAGCGTGCGGCTGCTTTGTCGAATTGCGTGCTGTCATAAAAGACAACAGATGTCCTTATGAGAAGTGGTAAGTGTTTCGTATAAAGAAATTGTGAAGATGATATAAAAAAACTGTTAAAAACATGTTAAGACTGTGCTAGGAAACTTAAGAATGTCCGATTTCCCATTCCAAGAATCAACGGTATAATAAACACAGAAAGACCAAAGAACGGTCTTAAAAATATCGGGAGGGAAATCCAAATGAAGAAAAAGATTTTAACAGCTCTTTTATGCGTAACTATGGTAGCCGGACTGGCAGCATGTGGCGTCAGCGCTCCGGAGACACCGGCATCCAGCGCGCCTGCGCAGGAGAGTGCAGCAGCAACGACCGAAAGCACCAAGGAAGCACAGGAGCCTGCAGCAGATGCAATCACTCTGGTAATGGCTGAGGTAAATCCTCTGGATACCATCGTAGGTATGACCGACCAGAAGTTCAAAGAAGAAGTAGAAGCACGTTCCAACGGCTCTATCATCATTGATCTGCAGGCCAGCGGTGTTCTCGGTTCCGAGAATGATGTTCTGGATACCATGCTCGGCGGTGGCGGCACCATTGATATGTCCCGTATTTCCGCATTCGCACTGACATCATACGGCGGAAAGAAGTCCATGCTTCTGTCCCTGCCTTACACTTTTGTAAGCCGTGACCATTTCTGGAACTTTGCAACCTCTGATCTGGCACAGGAGTTTCTGCAGGAGCCTTCTGAGAACGGCAGCGGTGTAAGAGGTCTGTTCTACGCAGAGGAAGGTTTCCGTCATTTCTTTACCAAGAGCGAGATCAAAGACATTACTTCCTTCAAGGGTATGAAACTTCGTGTGTCCAATGATCCTGTTATGAACGGTCTGGTAGAAGGTCTGGGAGCATCTCCTACCGTTGTATCCTTCGGTGAGTTATATTCTGCACTGCAGACCGGCGTAGTAGACGGTGCTGAACAGCCGATCGCTAACTACAAGTCCAACGCATTCCCTGAGGTTGCTCCTTATCTGATGCTGGATGGACATACTCTGGGTGCTGTACAGGTAATCATTACCGACGAAGCATGGAATAAGTTAAGCACTGAGCAGCAGAACATCCTCATGGAGGCAGGTGCAGCAGCATCTCAGTATAACCGTGAGATCTCCGAGCAGAAGGAGAATGAAGTTCTGGAAGAGCTGAAGGCTGACGGTGTTACCGTAATCGAAGTAACCGACAAGACTCCTTGGCAGGAAGCTGTTAAGAGCGTTGTTGAGGAGAACATCAAGGGTCAGGAAGATCTGTATCAACAGATTCTGGATATGCAGTAATCATCATTGCTGAAAAATCTTCGGACAGTAATAAGAGTGAAGTGACGTAAGGCACAGGAAGATCACTTCCTGTGCCTTGCTTATGTATGAAATATGAGGTAAGAGATATGCACAGCGGCAAAATAAGCAAGCGGCTGCTGCATTCTATAGCGAGAAGTCGGCAGTGGCCGACAGAAAGAGGTTGAAAGTATGGCAGGCTTTTTTAAAACTGTGGATAAGATCAGGCCGGTGTATGATGTTGCATACAAGATCGTATTGTTTGTATGCAAACTGTTGCTGGTAGCTGATATCCTGATCACCTGCATGAGCGTTATTGGAAGATATGTGCCGTTTATCCCCGATCCGGCGTGGTCAGAAGAAGTGGTATTGACCCTGATGTCCTATATGGCGGTGCTGTCCGCAGCACTGGCAATTCGCAGAAATGCCCATATCCGTATGACTGCTTTTGACAGATATCTTCCGTCAGCAGTGATCAAGTTCCTGGATATCTTATCGAATCTGTGTGTATTTGCCCTGGCAATCGTCATGGTAACGGTAGGCTGGAAATATGCATCCACCCTGGGAGCAAAGGGAAGCTATGTAAGTATGCCGAATGTCTCCAGATTCTGGATGTATTTCCCGATTCCCGTTGCAGGTGTGGCAATGATTGTATTTGAACTGGAAGCTTTGTATAATCATTTGAAAAGTATTTTTGTAAAGGAGGGGGATAAATAATGTCAGTAAACAGTGCAGCAATTGCTATTTTACTTGTCAGCTTTGTAGTTATGATCTTCTTAAGATTCCCCATTGCATATGCGGTAGCATTGTCTTCCCTCTTATGTCTGTGGTATCAGGGTCTTCCTTTTACAACGATCTGTCAGCAGATGGTAAAAGGTATCAGTTCCTTTAGTTTGATGGCGGTGCCGTTCTTTATCACAATGGGATGCCTCATGGGATCCGGCGGTATCTCGGAAAAATTGATCGCCCTGGCGGATGCCTGCGTAGGCTGGATGACCGGTGGTATGGCCATGGTGAATATCGTGGCATCTTATTTCTTCGGTGGTATCTCCGGTTCTGCATCTGCAGATACCGCATCTTTAGGAAGTATTCTGATCCCTATGATGGTAGAGCAGGGATATGATGATGATTTCTCTACCGCAGTAACCATTACTTCATCCTGTGAGGGACTGTTGGTTCCTCCCAGCCATAACATGGTAATCTATGCTATGAGTGCCGGCGGTGTATCCGTAGGAAGTCTGTTCCTGGCAGGATATGTACCCGGAGCATTGCTTGCAATCTCCCTGATGATTGGCTCTTATATCATTTCCAAGAGACGCCATTACCCGAAGGGAGATAAATTCAGCCTGAAGAGACTGGGCAAACAGTTATCCGTTTCCTTCTGGGCACTGGCTGCAGTAATTATCGTAGTAGTAGGAGTTGTCGGCGGATGGTTTACCGCAACGGAGTCTGCAGCGATCGCTGTTATTTACAGCCTGATTGTCAGTGTATATATTTATAAAGGACTTGACTGGAAGGGTGTGTGGAAGATTCTGGAGTCCTGTATCGATACCTTGTCTATCGTATTGATCCTGATCGCTACTTCCAGTATTTTCGGTTACTGCCTGACCACCTTGCATGTGCCTGATCTGGCAGCAAATGCCATTATCGGTCTGACAAAGAACCCGATCCTCATTGCACTGCTTTTGAACCTGATTCTGTTAGTACTGGGCTGCATTATGGATATGGCACCGATCATTCTGATCGCAACACCGATCCTGCTTCCGATTGCCAACTCTATCGGCATCAATGCTATCCAGTTCGGTATCATGATGATCTTAAACTGTGGTATCGGTCTGTTGACACCTCCGGTAGGTGCGGTATTGTTCATCGGTTCCGCAGTCAGCAAGGTAAAGATGGAGAGAGTGGTAAAAGCAACCCTGCCGTTCTACCTGTGCATGATTGTGGTATTGCTTCTGCTTACCTTTATCCCCGAGATCAGTATGTTCCTGCCGAATCTGTTCAGCTAACGGGAACGATTTGTTGGAGCATATTGTAAGAATGGTATTTCCGAATGCATGAATTTATGATAGGATAAAAATGTGAATGCGTTCAATGAGATACGGCATGACGGTTGTGAACAGTAATGCAAAGTATAAAAACCAATAAGGATGTGTGACAGCATGGAATACAAATTTAATTGTGATGTGAAAGCCACGGATCTGTGGAAAATATCTATGTCGCGGACTTATCGTTCCTTCCTGGGAGTGATCAATATCGTCTTTACGGTGTCTATGATAGCCATGACGATAAAGCTGTGGCCGGATTCCGGAGAGTTTTCCAGAGCACTGGAGATTCTGTGCTGTCTGATCTTCCCGGTGTTTCAGCCGCTGGCAATCCTGGGAAGAAGCTATAAACAGCTGGAACAGCAGCCAAAGGGAGTAGAGCTTACTTTCCGCAATACCGGAATCCTGGTGACCTGTGGGGACAAGGAACAGCGGATTCCCTGGAGCCGTGTTACCAGAGTGATCCGGCAGTCCTCCATGATCGTGATCAAGACGGATGATTCTTACGGATACATGATCATGAACCGGGCTATGGGTGAGGAAAAGGATGCCTTTTATGATTACCTTGTGGCACAGCTGAAACAGCAGAAGAAATAAAGATACGAAATTGGATCAATACAATCAGGAAAACAGCGTTGTGTTTTCACAAAAGCATGACGCTGTTTTCTTTGTAAGTATGTAAGATCAAATGAGGGGCTATGAAGATCTGGAAGAAATTATCCATCAAAAATAAGATTCTGGTATATGCGGGAACCGTATTATTGTTTTTTACGGTTGTCGTTCTTTTTGATGCCTGGATCGTGAAATATTTCATGGTCGATTTTAACCAAATCCTGGAGAACAACGTGGCGGGCGGAGAGATGATTACGGCCTTCGAAACGGAAATGTCTTCTTTTGAGAGATTTTCCAGACTGGATACGGATGAAAGTGCGTCAGAACTTCAGGAAAAAATAGAGGATACGAAAAGAAAAATCTATGTGATAGACCTGAATTATGCTGCTCTGGGAGAACGGAGATTTGCTCAGTTACAGGCGATACGTGACAGCTATGAACTCTACACTGAGGCGAGAGATGCTGTCATGGACGGACAGTATCAGGGAGATGCCTATATTCAGAAATTGTATGAAGTATACGGTATGCAGAATTATCTGCACCAATATATCCAGAAGTTTCTGTCGGCGACGATCGAAGAAGGAAATGTCAGGTATCAGGAGCTTTTGCCGGCAGTATCCTGGATCGTACTTTTGGCGATTGTCTTAAGTATTTTGCTGGCATTTACCATGTTTGAGATTGCGAAAATGCTGAATCATTCCATGATGGATCCGATCATCAAGCTGGTAACAGCCTCCAAACAGATCGCAGCTAATAAATTTTTCGTGGAAGATGTGGAGACGGACAATGAGGATGAACTGGGCGAGCTGGTTCATGCGTTTAATAAAATGAAATATGCCACCGGGGAATATATCAAGGCTCTGGAGGAGAAGAGGGAAGTACTGGATCAACTGCATCAGCAGGAACTGGAAAATCTGGAGACGGAAAAACAGTTGGAGACGATGAATCTGGAAGTGCTGAAGAATCAGATTCAGCCGCATTTTCTGTTTAATACTTTAAATGTGATTGCCGGTATGGCGGATCTGGAAGATGCTGTGACAACGGAGAAAATGATCACGGCGCTGAGTTCGCTGTTCCGCTATAATCTGAAAACACAGCAGCCGGAAGTATTTTTACAGCAGGAAATCAAAGTCGCAAAGGACTATATGTATTTACAGCAGATGCGATTTGGAAATAGAGTGAGTTTTGTATTGGAATGTGACGAGGATGCGGAAAATATTCTGGTTCCCACCTTTACCGTGCAGCCGCTTTTGGAAAATGCCATGATACACGGACTCGGACCGAAGGAAGAGGGCGGTGTCGTGAGAATGCGGGTATTTCGCAAGGAGGAGATGCTGCATATCCGGGTAGAAGACAGCGGTGTGGGAATGTCACAGCTGGAGATCGTTTGGCTTCGATGGAATCTGGCAAACGGGACGAACGAAGGTGTCGGAATCGGGATTGCCAATATTTATCATCGCATCCATTCCATGTATGAAAAGTGCCGATTTTACATTGAGAGTGAACAGGGAAAAGGAACTGCGGTGGAAGTGGTCATTCCTTATCATAAGGCACCTGTAGTCATATAAAACACAGAGGAGAAAATAATGTATCGTATTTTAGTGGCGGATGACGAGCCGATCGAGAGACAGGTAGTGACAAAACGAATACAGAAAAATTTTCCGGAACAGATCGAAGTGTTTACGGCGCAGAACGGGCGGGAGGCAATGGAACTCTTTGAACAGGAGAATTGCCAGATCGCGATTCTCGATATTTCCATGCCGGGTGTCAACGGACTGGAAGCGGCAAAATATATCAGGGAAAAATATCCGAAGAGTATTATTATTTTTTTGACGGCGTATGACGAGTTCAATTATGCGAAGCAGGCAATCGGGCTGAAAGCTTTGGAGTATCTGTTAAAGCCGGGGCGCGATGAAGAACTGCGCGCTACCTTGGAGGAAGCCTTCAGCCTGATCGACAATGGCAGGACGCCGGCTGAGGGAGAGACACCGCACGGAGCAGTGGTGGAAGAGGATCCGGAGCATGTGCGGATGAGTACGATTGCCGCAGAGATTGCCGCATTTATCGAAGCTCATTACCGGGATGACTTGTCATTACAGTCCGTAGCGAGTAAAATGGGTTATTCGGAAGTATATTTCTGTAAGCTGTTCAAGAATTGTTTTGACAAGACATTTATCATGTACCTGAATGACCTGCGCATGGAAAAAGCGTTGGAACTGATGAAGGACATTTCCATCAATATCAAAGAAATCAGTGAAAGAGTAGGCTACAGGGACGCCAACTATTTTGCCCGGATATTTAAGAAAAAGATGGGAATGACACCCAGTGAATTCCGCAATAAGAGGGGGATGGCATGAATAAGAAGCTGATTGTGTCATGGGGAATTTTTACGGTAGTAGCGGTTGTGCTTACCGTTCTCATTCTGACGGTAAAGAAACCGGAAGAGCCGCCGGAATATGTATTTTTCTATGCAGAGAATCAGACCGCGGATTACCCTACGACATTGGGGGCGCTGCGGTTCGCTGAACTGGTGGAGGAGCGTACCGGCGGAAGAATTCATATTCTCGTAGAGAGCGAAGCAAAGCTGGGGGCTGAAAGCGAAGTGCTGGAGCAGATCAAATACGGAGGTATAGCCTTTGCCAGAATCTCTCTGTCGCAGATCGCGGAGCAGGCACCGGAGATGAATGTGTTGCAGCTGCCCTATTTATACAAGGATTCGGAGCACATGTGGAGAGTACTGGACGGAGAGATTGGCGAGGAATTTTTACAGAAGGCATCTGCTTACGGCTACACGGGTCTGTCCTGGTATGATGCCGGTGCCAGAAGTTTCTACAGCGTGGAGAAACCGATCACCTGCCTGGAGGATTTTCAGGGCATGACGATCCGTGTGCAGGAATCCGATATGATGGCGGATATGGTGGAAGCGCTCGGCGCGAAAGCGGTAAAATTAAAATATTCCGGAGTCTATTCGGCATTGCAGCGACAGACCATAGACGGGGCGGAGAACAACTGGCCGTCGTATGAAGCGATGCATCATTATGAAGTGGCACCGTATTTTACGGAAGATGAACACACGAGAGTGCCGGAGATGCAGATCTGTTCCGTTTATGTCTGGGAACAGTTATCCGCAGAAGATCAGAAGATCATCCGGGAATGCGCCAGAGAATCCGCGGAATATGAGAGAGAACTTTGGCGTGACAGAGAGGAACAATCCAGACAGACCGCCATTGCAAACGGAACGCAGGTGATCACACTGACGCCGGAAGAAAAGAAACGGTTCCGTGATGCCATGAGTAATCTCTATGAGGAATACTGCGCGGACAGCACCGAACTCATTCAAAAGATAATAGAACAATAAACAAATCAGGAGATCGTAGTTATGAAAGTATTTGAAAACAGCAGACAAAACAAACAATTGGGACTGACGTATGCCGTATTTTTAATGAACGGCATGCTGGCATTGTCGATCGGATCCCTTCTTCCTTTTATCCGGGATGCCAGAGGACTGGATTACGCATTCTGCGGATTGATCGTAAGTCTTCATTCCGTAGGAAATCTGTTATCCAGCTTTTTTGCCGGAACGTTACCTCTGGCTATCGGGAAAAAGAAGAGCATTCTGATATTTCAGGCGGCATTTGCGCTTTCCTATTGCATGATTCTGTTCGGAAGAGGGAATCTGGTGCTGGCTGCGGCTTTTCTGATGACCGGTCTGGCCAGAGGTGCGGCAAGTAACTATTGCAATTCCAAAATCAACAACCTGGCACCCGGCAAGGCATGGATCATCAACGGATTGCATGCGATGTTTTCTATCGGTGCCTTCGTATTTCCGATTTTGCTGACCCTGATCACCGGAAGTAATGCGGATTACTGGGTATATGCCTGCGTGCTGATGATCGCACTGGGGGTTCTGACCTGGATCTTGTACCTGTTGATTCCGGAAGATGAGGAAAGGGCAGTTTCTAAGAAAGCAGAGAAGAAAAAGGAGAGCAACTGGGGATTTTTCAGAGAGCCGATTTTTTATCTTGTGATTTTTACTTTGTTTTTCTATCTGTGTGCGGAGCAGGGGGTTATCGGATGGATGATCACGTATTTTAAGGATACCGAGCTTTTGAGCCCTTCCGTGTCGACGATCACTGCCAGTGTACAGTGGATGATGATATTGTTGGGGCGTCTGTCTGCGGCGTTTTTGTCCTTGAAGATTGCAAAGGAAAAACTGCTTCCAATCATGGGCGTGGGACTGGTCGCTTTCTTTATTGTATTGATCTTCAGCAGAACGACGTTCTGGATTATGTTGGGAATTGTGGGATTTGGATATAGTATGGCGGGGATTTACCCGACGACGGTTTCTTTTGCGGGGAATCTGATTCAGAAGTATCCGATGGCCTGGAGTTTCATCCTGACCACAGCGAGCTTCGGCTCGATCCTGATGCCTTCCATTATCGGAAAGATCGCGGCATCAGCCGGTATCGCTGTGGGGATGAGTTCCGTGGCAGTGGTGCTTGTCATTGACTTTATCTGCATCATTGCCCTGTGTGTATATTCTGTCAGATCACGTTCTGCGGAACATACTTCTTAAGAGTTGCGGTTACGGCACCTACGCCGGAACTTAATTTTGCAAAATACTGTTTTACCAGGGTATCCATTCCGATAGAAAGCAGATCTACACCGAAAATTTTATCATTTGCAAGCAGTGCATCCAGTTTTGATAAATCCTTGGGAGCGGAGCTCAGTTCGTAGTCGGAGACATACTGACTGACTTCCTCCAAGAGGGGATCGGAGCTGGGTGCAAATTTTTGCCCCTGATCATCGATTCCCATGAGGTACCGTAGCCATCCGGCATAGACCAGAGGAATCAGCTTCAGATCTTCGGTATGGAGATTCGGATCTGCTTCATAAGCCTTGATGGTCTCGCCGAAGCGAATGGAGAGCTTCTGGGAAGTATCTGTGGCAATTCTCTGGGGAGAATCCGGGAGGAACGGATTGGGGATTCTCACATTGACCACTTCGTCGATGAATTTCTTGGGATCCAGGATGCCGGGATTTACGACTACCGGCAGTCCCTCTTTGTAACCGATGATTTCCACCATATTTTTTAATAACGGATTCTTCATCTCTTCGGAGATTAAAGTATATCCCAGGAGGCAGCCGTAGATCGCCAGTGCGGTGTGCAGGGGATTTAAGCAGGTGCAGACCTTCATTTTCTCTACTTTGTCTACGGTAGCTCTGTCGGTGAAGATAATGCCGCCTTTGTCCAGTGCGGGTTTTCCGTTCGGAAAAGCGTCCTCAATGACCAGATATTCACATTCCTCGGCATTGACAAAAGGAGCAATGTAGGTATTTTTGGAAGTCACCACGGCGTCCAGACCGTCGATATGATCCTGAGCCAGCATAGCTTCTACCTTGGCATCGGGTCTGGGGGTGATTTTGTCGATCATACTCCAGGGGAAGGTGACTTTGGTCTTGTCATTCACATAGTTTAAGAAGCCTTCCTCGACCAGACCGTTTTGAACCCAGGCTTTTGCAAAAGCAGTCACGGCAGCGTAGAGTTTGTCACCGTTGTGAGAGCAGTTGTCCATGCTGACCATGGCAATGGGAAGTGCACCGTTTTGGTATCTGGTATAGAGCAGGGAGACCACTTTGCCCAGATAGCTTGTGGGAGCCGCAGGGCCACTTGCAAAATCGGATGCGACAGCCGGGAATACCTTGCCGGAGGCATCAGCGGTAGCGTAACCTTTTTCCGTAATCGTGAAACTTGCCATCTGCAGGGAAGGATTGGAGAAAATATCCTGTAGGCGCTTGTATTCCTGTGTATTCTCACTGTCGAGGATCAGGGATTCCATGATGCTGCCCACAATGGTCTTTTCCACGGTGTTGTCGGCTTTTAGGGTGGCAAGGATGCTTAAGTTGTCATGAGGACGGTAGCTTTTTTCGATGATCTCGTAATCGTAGCCTTCCGCAGCGATCAGTCCGGTATCCAGAACGCCTGCATTTAACAGATTCTGTGCCACATTTGCCTGAAAAGCGCGGAAGATATTGCCGGCACCGAAGTGGATCCAGTGGGGGTGCTCCATCGTGTTTTTGTGAACAGTATCGTAATTAAATTCCGGTAAATGATATCCGGCGGCGAGAAAGGCTTCGCGGTCGGCGTGAAGACTTTTTAATGTCAGTTTCATATGAGGACCTCCGTTTCACTATTTTTACAAAAATATGTTCTGAAATATTTGCGGTGTGTTCCCATAAGTAATAAATTTGTGTTATGACAATTCGTTACGGATGGGAGATTTTCCGGATTTGTTAGGAAATTCTGTGCCTGATTATTTGGATTTATGGGACTTTTCGATAGCTTCCCACAATCCGTTTAAGTAAGTGGCACCGAGTGCTCTGTCGTACAATCCGTATCCGGGCATCGCTACTTCATCCCAGATCATTCTTCCGTGGTCGGGGCGGATCGGGCCGTCGAATCCGATATCGTAGAGAGCCAGCATAATTTCATACATATCAAAGGTTCCGTCACTGGACAGATGTGCTGCTTCCTCGAAATCGGTAGGGGAGTTGAACTTCAGGTTTCTGACATGCGCGAAATGAATTCTTCCCTTCAGGGAGCGGATCATGTCGGGCAGATCATTTTCCAGATTGGTACCGTAGGAACCGGAGCAGAAGGTCACGCCGTTGTGAGGGTTATCGACCATCTTCATCATGCGCAGGATGTTCTGTTTGTTGATGATAATACGGGGCAGCCCGAAGACGCTCCACGCGGGATCGTCGGGATGAATCGCCATGTTGATGTCATATTTGTCACAGGTGGGCATGATGCGTTCCAGAAAGTATTTGAGGTTGGCGAACAATTTCTCGTCATCCACATCCTTGTACAGTTCGAATAATTCTTTTACATGAGCCATACGCTCGGGTTCCCAGCCGGGCATCACGGTGCCGTTCATATCGTCGGCGATGGATTCGAACATTTTCGCAGGATCGATCGCATCCACAGCTGCCTGATTGTATGCAAGTACCGTAGAGCCGTCCGGACGCATTCTGGCGAGCTCTGTCCGGGTCCAGTCGAATACCGGCATGAAGTTGTAGCATACCATGTGGATGCCGGCCTGACCAAGGCGCTCCAGTGTGGTGATGTAATTCTCAATATACTGTTCTCTGTCGGGAGAACCGATCTTGATGGCATCGTGAATGTTGACGCTTTCGATGCCGGCAAGCTGTAATCCGGCAGTTTCGATTTCTGCCTTCAGAGCCAGGATATCCTCCATTTTCCAGACTTCTCCGGGAGCGGTGCCGTAGAGTGTGGAGATCACTCCGGTGACACCGGGGATCTGGCGGATCTGTTTTAAGGTTACGGTGTCGTATTTGCTGCCGTACCAGCGTAATGTCATCTGCATGAAATAACCCTCCTTGCAATTGGTGATTGGTTTTCTCTTGTTTTGTTAGTTACAGAATAACAGAGATACAAATGCATGAAAAGTACATGAATTGCTTGAAAACATGCAAAAATTGCTCTATAGTGGATAATATACAGGCAACAGTAATTCGAAGTATAGGCATGCAGTATCGTTATGCGCAAAAGTCGTGCGCAGAAATGAGGAGTAATATGGGAAGAGATATTTATGCCAAAACCGCCATACAAAGCAAAAAACAATTAAAATACCGTGATGCCTCCGATGAACGGCAATATATGCTCAGTGAGGACTATGAGGTCTATGAGAAAATCGGGGAACCGGTCGGAGCGGTGGCGTTTCATTATCATAATTTTTATGAGCTGATCTACATTATGGACGGGGAATTCTCTTCCCTGATCGAGGACCGGGCTGTCCGCATGCGCAAAGGGGATTTTCTCCTGATCGATAAAAATGTCATGCATAAATATCATCCGACGGAGAAGAAGCTGGATTCTTCCCGGAGAATCATTTTATGGATCAGCGAGCAGATGTTAAAAGAGCTGGCGCAGGGAGAGACATTTCTGACAGATTGCTTTGCCGGGGAAGGACCGCAGCTGTATCATTTTCCCATCTATTATGAAGAAATATTGCGGGGATTTTTACTGAAGCTTGCCATGTCGGAGATCCTGGAAGGAGCGGATGCACAGAACGTGGGACTGCGTAAGGTCATGGACAGAGGGTATTTAAGTCTGTTTTTCGGTTACCTGAATGTACTGTGCAGAAAAAACGAGTATTTATCTTCCACGCAGGAGATCGTGGATCATCCGCTGGTCGAACAGGTGACTTGCTATGTTGACGAGCACATCGGAGAAGATATTTCCGTGGAAGATGTGGCGCAGGCCGTGCACATGAGCAAATATTATTTTCTGCGTAAATTTAAAGAGATCACCGGAATGACGGTACATAATTTTATTGTGAACAAGAGGATTATCTCCGCCTGCCGGATGCTGGGAGAGGGCAGGAGCATTACGGAGTGCTGGCAGCAGAACGGTTTTTCCGATTATTCTTCTTTTCTGCGGAATTTTCGGAAAATCTATGGAATCTCGCCCAAAGAGTACCGGGAAACAAGGTAAGCTTGCATAAATTATTGAAATAAATTTACGACGGAGAATGTAAAAAAAGAGCGGAATGTGCTATACTATATCTAATTATGCGGTGAGGGACGAATGGGTGAGTCCTGCACCGGAAAAGATGTAAGAAGGGTAATTCATTACAATGGAAAATTATCAGGAACAATATAAACAGGAACTGCATCAGCAGGAGATCAATTCGAATCTGCGCACGCTGAAGGGATTTGTCTGGATCTTTGTAACGATTCTGGTACTATGGCTTTTGACGCTTGTGAGAGTTTTTATCGTGGATGCCGGAATTTTTACGATGTCAGTGGCAATGTCAGTGGTGGTGGGGATTCCTGTTCTGTATATTTATAAAAAAGTGGATTTGTCCAATGCCTGGGTAAAGTATGTATTTTTGTCCCTGATCTGTGTGATCTCAGCCATTATTGCGGCTTTTTTGTCGTTTCATGCTGTGTTTATCTATGTGCTGCCGCTTTTACTGGCGGTACAATATCGTGAAAAGCAGACCTTGTGGACGACTTATGTAGTCAATTGTATCACTATGACGATCAGTATGGTCGTCGGATTCTATCACGGAATCTGTGATCTGAATCTCCTGATAGGGAGCAATCACACGAGAAGCTGGTATCTGGAACAGTGGAATGCCGGCACGTTACAGTTTGGTCTGGAGCTGGATCCTATTTTTGTAATCCTGTTTTACGGTGCGTTGCCCAGAATGGTGATTTTACTGGTGTTTACCGTGATTTTGCGCTACATTAGTATCAGCAGCCATGAGGATGCGCAGAGGATTGCAGATCTTACCTATCGTAAGGAGACGGATCTGGGTACCCACCTCTATAATAAGAATAAATACGAAGAAATGATCACGGAATATTATCCGACGGTAGACAGACTGGCTGCGGTATTTTGGGATGTGAACAATCTAAAGTATGTCAATGATAAATACGGGCATGCTGCCGGAGACGGGCTGATCCAGACACTGGCCGCCGTATTGTATGAATTGTCCACCGACAGACGCAAGGTCTACCGGATCGGCGGAGATGAATTCGTAATGCTCATAGAGAATCCGGTGGAAACCGAGATCGAGGCCATGATCGAGTCAGTCAGTGCCGCTTTGTCGGAGAAAGACAGTCAGGGCGATATGCCGATCTCCAGTGCGGTAGGTTTTGCGGAAGGCAGTGGTGCGGAAGTGCGTAAGATCGTGAATGAAGCGGATGCGAAAATGTATGAGAACAAGGTGCGCGGAAAAGGAGAAAGAAACTGATGGCAAACTGGGTAACGGCAGGTTGCGGCGTTATCGCCAATGAACTGGCACAGGCAATGGAAAAAAGAGGACAGAAACTGTATGGTGTCGTGAACCGCACACAGGAAAAGGCGGTTGCTTTCGCCGAAAAATACGGTGTGCAGAAAGTATTTGAAAGTTTTGAAGAAGTATGCGCCGACCCGGCGGTAGATATTATTTATATTTCCACTCCGCACAATACCCATATTCAATTCCTGCGCAAGGCATTGGCGGCAGGAAAGCACGTATTATGTGAAAAATCCATTACGTTAAATTCCGAAGAACTGAAAGAAGCCGTGCAGCTGGCGAAGGAGCACGGTGTCGTACTTGCCGAGGCAATGACGATCTATCATATGCCGATCTACCGGGAATTATTAAAAAAAGTGGGTGCCGGGGAGCTGGGAGAACTACGTGTGATCCAGATGAATTTCGGCAGCTATAAAGAATATGACATGAAAAACCGGTTTTTCAACCGGAATCTGGCAGGCGGCGCTTTGCTGGATATTGGCGTGTATGCCCTTTCTTTTGTCAGAATGTTTTTTTCCTCCTGTCCGGATCAGATACAGTCACAGGTGAAATTCGCACCGACCGGTGTGGATGAACAGGCCGGAATCCTGTTAATGAACCGGGAACAGGAGATGGCGACGGTGACATTGTCTTTGCATGCAAAGCAGCCGAAACGGGGAATGCTCTCCTTTGATAAAGCTTATGTTGAACTGTATGAGTACCCCAGAGGGGAGAAAGCGGTCATCACCTATACGGAAGACGGACATACAGAAGAACTTACTGCCGGTGCCACCGCAGATGCACTGGTCTATGAAGTAGAGGACATGGAGCAGGCAATCGTGGGAGATTCTGAGATCATGCGGTTGAACTATACGGAAGATGTCATGCAGATCATGACGAAGATCCGTAAGGATTGGGGACTTACTTATCCTGAAGAAGAGGAAGTTTAACATACTGATCCTGATATCGCTTCGGACAGAAGCAGTGTCTGTAAGTGACCGGAAACTCCGTCCATGACGGTAAAACGGGCTTTTTCGGGCGGTTCCGTAGAAGAACCGGACGAAGTAGCGGTATGAAAATAACAGCAGTCGATCCCGGCAGCGCATGCCCCGGCGAGATCACTGTTTTGTGCGTTGCCGATCAAATATAAGGTAACTAATGTTTATAAAACATGAAAATACAGGAGATAACAGATCATAAATGATACGATATAACAGTCTATGGAAGAGATTTCTGGCTATGGGAATCCTGCTTGCATTTTGCATGACCGGCTGTGGGACGGATACAGGGATAAATCTGACAGATGCCACGGCAGCGGTCAGCACCGGAGATCCGGCTGCCTGGGAAACGCTAATGCAGGAAGCTGTAAGTGCCGGGGATGTGGTGCAGGGAGACATGATGCAGAATACCGATACGGCACAAAATGCCGATATAGCAGCGACAGAAAACGAAACCTCGGGTCAGACAGTGAATACCGGTGCAGAGTCCCGGGAGGAGGGAATTACGGAACAGACGACCTCTGACCGCATGGCAGAGCGTACAAAGGTCAGAGGAATCTATGTCACAGGTCCCAGGGCAGGAAGTGCAGGAATGGAGGATCTGATCCGCTTAGTGGATGAGACAGAACTCAATACGATGGTCATTGATGTAAAAAATGACGAAGGAAATGTCACATTTAAACTAAACAATGATGAAATTACAGCGGATATCCCGGTGTTGGATACCGTGACCGAGATGGGTGCCGGAGTGCGCTATATCCGTGATATTCAGGCGTTGATGCAGGAATTAAAAGAGCACAAAATCTATACGATCGCACGGATCGTTTGCTTCAAGGATCCCTGCCTGGCGGCAGCCAGACCGGAACTTGCGCTAAAAAAACCGGACGGGAAACCGGTGACGGATGCCAACGGACTTGCCTGGGTGAATCCCTACAGACAGGAAGTGTGGGAGTATCTGACGGAACTTGCCGAGATGGCTGCGGAGCTTGGATTTGACGAGATCCAGTATGATTATGTGAGATTCCCGGTAGGGGCGGATGCGGATGCTGCGGAATACGGCGTGGATATGAGTACGTATCCGAAACGGCAGGCAATTCAGGATTTCCTGGCTTATGCGGGAGAAAGGCTGCATGAAAAACAATGTGTCGTCACAGCAGACGTGTTCGGCACGATCATCGGAAGCGAGACGGATGTACAGACAGTAGGACAGGACTATGTGGCACTGGGGTGTACTGTGGATGCCATCAGCCCTATGGTGTATCCTTCGCATTATGCAAACGGTGTGTTTGGCTTGAAAGTGCCGGATGCCAATCCTTATGAGACGGTACTTTCGGCAATGCAGGGCTCTTATGAAGAATTACAGGGGATTCCGGAACAAGACCGCGCAGTGGTAAGACCCTGGCTGCAGGCATTTACCGCTACCTGGGTGTCGGGACATATATCCTATGGCGGTACCCAGATCAGAGAACAGATCCAGGCAGTATATGATGCAGGATATGAGGAATGGATTCTGTGGAATGCGGCAAACCGGTATTCGGCGGATGGGCTGCTCAGTGCAGAAGAAACAGAGGAATAAGAAGACTGAGCACAGGAAAAGCAGTGGACAAAGATGCAAAACGTTGTAAAAAGGAATGCACGGTAACGTCCAAGTAGGACATCAGGAGTAAAAAAGATGAAGATAATCAATCAGATCATGATAGGAATCGCGGTGATCTGCCTGCTGTTATGTGGGGCAATTCTGGTATTTGCCCTGAATCCCGATATGACAAATTCTCTTGCACAGAGACTGTATGGCAATACCGCAGAAAACGGTGCAGGTACCAACGGTACAGAAAGTGTGGGAAATGCTATATCAGGAAACGGAAATATCAGTGTGACACTTCCGAATGGGCTGCCGGGAGATACAAACGGGTATGTGGCACCTGCAATGGACCAGATGCAGATACCGGAAGATGTCAGCGGCAAGACCGGATTTACACCGGTACAGTCTGAAGACCAGGAAGTGCCGGACGAAGAAGCACAGAATCTGGAGGAAACGTTAGCTCCCGGAGAGTTGGGAGAAAACCTTGATTTTGCTGCGGAAGAGTATCCTTATTATCAGATGTTGTCGGAGAATCAGCAGGCAATTTATCGTCAAATTTTTGCAAATGCGCAGGCGGTGACGGCACGGTTCGCACCGGAGCAGACGGTGACTGCCGGGGATGTGAGGACAGCTTTTGAAGCGGTGATTGGGGATCATCCGGAGTTATTCTGGCTGGAGACTGGGTATTCCGGAAAATATAGGGGCAACGGGCAATGCGTGGAGATCGATCTGAAATATAACCGTACGGTAAATGATTTAGAGAATGCAAAGACACAATTTAACGCAGCGGCGCAAAATATTCTCTCCGGCGCCGGCGCACTGAACAGTGATTATGAGAAAGAAAAATACGTACATGATGCACTGGCTGCGGCGGTTAGTTATGATCTGACGGCGGAGATGAACCAGAGTGCTTACAGTGCACTGGTAAACGGAAGAAGTGTATGTGCCGGGTATGCCAGGGCATATCAGTATCTGCTGCAGCAGTTGGGAATTCCCTGTTATTATTGCACCGGGTATTCCGGAGGAGATCATGCATGGAATATCGTGAAGTTGGATGACGGATATTATAATGTCGATGTGACCTGGGATGATGCGAATACGATCCGCTATGATTATTTTAACAAATCGGATGCGGAGTATGCGTCCACCCATGTGAGACAGAATCTGTCGGTATACCTGCCGGCTTGTAACGGCAGTGCTTATAGCCAGGGGGATGCCGTTAGTTCAGACGAGACAACTGTCGGCGATCCGAGCGGAATTCCGGATGGGACAGGCAATACATCGGGAAGTACCGGAGCAAACGGACAGCAGATATCGGGGGATTCGAATACCGGAAGCGGAGAAATGAGTGCAGCCGACGGCAGCAGTAATGATGGAAACGGTGGCTCTACGGGAAATAACTTAAGCGACTACATCAATCCGAATCCGCAGGAACCGTTGCGATATCCGTCCGGCAGTACCGGAGACAGCACGAATTCCGGCAGCAGTTCGGGAACTTCATCTGTACGGACAGATGCTTTGAATGATCTGACATCTTATTATGAAGATTGTAAGAAGCAGCTGACAGCATTGGGAAGCGGTGACAGACATTTCGACAACGTGGTACCAAAGAGTCTGTGGGGTGCCATCGAACAGTCGTACAATACCGGAGCTTATGAGCAGGGATACGTCGTGGATGTATTAAAGAGTCTCGGAATGCAGAATTTTGCAATTCAACTTCAGATTGTGGATATCGGCGACGGGTATTACAGAGTATATCATAATGTCGTGACGTATTAATTGATATATAATAGCTTGCCCATAGAAAACAATCCCACTTGCTTGCAGGCTAAGTGTGTTTTCTATGAGGAAGGGTTTATCATAACACGAGTTTTATATGTAGGTTGCTTTCGGGCTGAATCATAGTGTGCATAGGGAAGAGAACTGTGGTATCAGGCTCATAGCAATACAGCGATAGAATATAAAAGATACATCGGTATCAGAAGATACCGGTGTATTTTCATAGAATGAATAAAATAAAAACAGGAATCATTACTAATATTATTGACAGACAATTCAATATGAGATATAATCAGAATAAAGAAATAAAAGAAGAAGCCGAAAGAGCAAACAAGATGAGAAACACAAAATAAGTAATGCGATAAATAAAACGCAGCAGGTAAGAGATACTAAATGAATAAATAGAAAGCAGACCGCAGAAGAAAAGGAGAGAAAAGACATGGATAAGAAGGCAATGTACAAATTAAGTTATGGATTATATGTAGTAACCACCAAAGACAAAGAGAAGGCAAACGGCTGTGTCGTGAACACCGCAATTCAGGCAGCTTCTGCGCCGAACCAAATCTGCGTATGTGTGAATAAGGCAAATGCTACGCATGATATGTTGTTGAAAACCGGTGTGTTCAATGTCTCAGTCATCAGCAAGGCAGCGGATTTCTCCCTGTACCAACGGTTCGGTTTTCAGTCCGGCAGGGAAGTGGATAAGTTCGCCGGATATTCCGGTTATGAAAATGCAGCAAACGGCATTCCTTATATTACAGAAGGAACCAATGCTTATATTTCCGTAAAGGTAAGCCAGACCGTAGACCTGGGATCCCATACCATGTTTATCGGGGAAGTGACGGAAATGGAAGTCTTAAGCGAGGACGCTTCCGCAAACTATGAATATTATCAGGAGAAGGTAAAACCCAAGCCCCAGGAGGTCGGTAAGACAGTGGAGGGTCAGACGATATGGCGCTGTACGATCTGCGGCTATGAGTATGTGGGAGAAGAACTGCCGGAAGATTTTATCTGTCCGCTGTGTAAGCATCCGGCATCGGACTTTGAGAAAGTAGTGAAATAGGAGGTAAACGATATGAGTATCGACAGCAGAAAAGTAGTGGTGATCGGGTGCGGATTTGTAGGATCATCGTCCGCATTCGCCTTAATGCAGAGTAAACTTTTTTCCGAGATGGTGTTGATCGATGCGGATCACAGACGGGCAGAAGGTGAGGCAATGGACATCAGCCACGGCATGGCATTCGCCAGTCCCATGAAAATATATGCAGGGGATTATGATGATATCTCAGATGCAGCAGTTATCGTCATCACAGCCGGCGCAAACCAGAAGCCGGATGAGACCAGGCTGGACCTGATCAAGAAAAACAGTGCTATTATGAAATCCATCATCGGAGAGATCAAGAAGCGCCCGTTTGAGGGAATCCTTCTGATCGTATCGAATCCGGTAGATATTCTGACCTATATTGCGCTGAAGGAATCCGGGTATCCCGCGAATCGTGTCATCGGGTCCGGAACTGTACTGGATACCGGAAGATTTCGGCATGAATTAGGAGAGCATCTGGGGGTGGACAGCCGGAGTGTGCATGCATTTATCATCGGTGAGCACGGTGACAGTGAACTGGCGGCATGGAGCCACGCCAGAGTCGGTGGCATGCCGATTCATGATTTCTGCGAATTGCGCGGACATCATGACCATGAGGCAGCCATGGAGAAGATTTTCAACAGCGTGAAAAACAGCGCTTACGAGATCATTGCCAGAAAACACGCCACCTATTACGGAATCGCCATGGCGGTATGCAGGATCTGCGCTGCAATCGTCCGCAATGAACAGTCGATTCTGCCGGTATCAAGTCTGATGACCGGGGAGTATGGTCTGCAGGATGTGGTCTTAAGTATCCCGGCAGTGGTGGATGAAAACGGCATTGAGACGGTCGTTCCTATTGCACTCAATGAAAAAGAACTGACAGAATTAAAAAATTCTGCGGAAGTACTGAAAAAGGTGATTTCGGAGTTTTATTCATTGTAAGACAGCCGATTATGTGATTACGGACATAAAGAGTTATAAGCCGGAATTGATTATAGCGGATTTATAGCGTCGTTTTCACGGAGGTCAGATGTCATCCAAAGGTTTTAATAATGTAAAGTGACTGCGCTGTGTCTGCAGGACGCCAAGCTTAACGAGCTGGCCGAGTTCTGTGGACATGGCGCTTCTTTCTACGCCGAGATAATCAGCCAGTTCCTGCCGGTTAAAAGGAATCGTGAAATCATTGCTTCCTTTTTTCGTTGCCTGATCCGTGAGATAGGCCATTAGCTTTTCACGGGTCGTCTTCCGGGAAGTGTATTTGATTTTCTGATTCAGGTAGATATTTTTTTGCGCAACGATGCCAAGAAGATTTTGCACCAGAGTATGATGGAATTTGCAGCCATTGTCACACGTATTCAAGATTGCTTTTGCATTCAGAAAAGTGATCGAGCAATCCTCGGCAGCTACGATATCCACCGGGAGGATCGGAATCCCGGCACAGGCAAAGGCTTCTCCGAACAGGGAACCCTCGGAGATCGAAGCGGTGATATTGCGGTTGCCGTAGTAGTCATCCTGCAATACATGAATGGATCCGGACTGCACGATACCGATAAAATCCACTGGGTCGCCGGCATACTTGATATATTCTTCTTTTTGATAAGCTTTTGTATACGCATGCAGCCGTTTTAACATAACGGGAATCTCGTCCGGTGAAATATTCTGAAAGAGCGGATTGTTCATAATAAGTCTCCTTTTGTTGGAAAAACAACATACTAATGCAGAGAATTCTAATATAATCATGGCAGAAAGTCAAGATATCATGAGTGCAAGTGAATCAACACGCTTGCGCGATTGACGAATGACAAATTGGATCACGATAGTTGCGAAGCAACGGAGAGCATCGAAGATGCGAATCGTGATATCATGAGCTTATGATACCATGTATGTTGAAACAAGAAAAATCAAGGAGGAACGTATGATTCGGAAAATTATTCACATTGACGAGGACAAGTGTAACGGCTGCGGAATTTGTGCAACCGCATGTCATGAAGGCGCAATAGATATCATCGACGGAAAGGCAAAGTTGGTGAGAGAGCATTTCTGTGACGGATTTGGTGATTGTCTGCCGGGATGCCCTACCGGTGCAATCACTTTTGAAGAACGGGAGGCTCCGGCTTATGATGAGGCAGCGGTAAAGCAGGCACAGTTGGAAAAACAGCAGGCGAAAATGCAGCGTGAAGGCATGCAGCTGCCCCATGCAGGATGCCCCGGCAGCAGAATGCGTCAGATGAAACGCAGTCAGAACGAAGAGACTACAACAGAAAATACGACAGCATACAATACGAATGTTGTGATGAAATCCCAGCTTGGCAACTGGCCGGTACAGATCAAGCTGGCTCCGGTACAGGCACCTTATTTCGAAGGCGCAAAATTGCTCATTGCGGCAGACTGCACGGCTTATGCCTATGCGAATTTCCATCAGGAATTCATTCGCGGCAAGGTGACTCTGATCGGCTGTCCGAAACTCGACGCGGTAAATTACAGCGAAAAACTGACCGAGATTATCAGGAACAATGACATTCAGTCAGTGACCATCGTCCGCATGGAAGTGCCCTGTTGCGGTGGACTGGAGATGGCAGCGAAGAAAGCAATCCAGGACAGCGGCAAGTTTTTACCCTGGCAGGTAACCACGATTTCTATCGATGGGGAAATTCTTGAGTAGAATTACAGGGCAGAAAGCCTGGTTGTCGATCATTCAGGGATCTATTTTACGTGAATGGCAATGGGCTTTAGAAAAAGATAGATTTGCAGGAAGGCAAGGGTAGGAAAATGCAGGGAGATAACATTATCAGTGCATTGATCGGTCTGGTGGGAGCGGTATCCAATAACGGAAAAACGGAGCAGACGGACCAGGTGATCAGAGAGGCTTTTTTACATCTGACGGACCAGAACAGCGAGGAAGCAATAGTACAGAAGATTCACGAAGAGAAGTTCCACATCGCGCCGGACTGTGCCACCTGCCTGAATCCCTGCGGCAATACCTCGGATTACAACATGACGCAGTATTATGCGGCGGATACTGAAATCATTGAGGCAAAGCAACAATTAGTGCTGGCTATTCGGAACAGACTGTTGTCTTCCACGCCGGCAGCAGATATTCCGGAGACGGTCTACCGGGGAATTGCCTATCTTGGATATGCGTTGGAACCTGAGGCTTATGAAAAGATTGTGCAGGAATTGTGAAGGTAACTTGAAAGTTAGTCAATGATCATTGGCTAACCGGACGAACTCCCGGAACGAA
>ERZ1034946.143-NODE-143-length-57967-cov-26.272465_pt1 | contig 57967 bp, 81 predicted proteins | sample MGYA00520591_ERZ1034946 | MGnify/ENA primary metagenome ERZ1034946 (study PRJEB33766, sample SAMN09781753) | gut metagenome | biome: gut microbiome | host: Homo sapiens | place: Madagascar | study: EMG produced TPA metagenomics assembly of the PRJNA485056 data...
TTTACTGTTATCAAACTTCTTATTAAAGTTTTTACCAGAATTATTGGAATTTTTATTAAAATTTTTATCTTTATTCTAATCAAAAGAACGCTTATCTGTTCTCTTGTTCTCTTGGTTCTCCATAAAATCCTCTAAAATGTTTAGTTATACATAAAAGAACTTAATATCTTTCAGTCCTTTTTCATAATCAAAAACAAATACAGTGCATCCAGAGTTTGCCATTGTATATCCACTCTTGACAGTCCAATTATCCATTTTAGTCATAGCAGACAATGTAAAAATAGATACACCAAAATTCTCTCTCAAAGCCCAATCATTATGATGCAAATGTCCACACATCCAATAACGATATTTCGAATCAGCCCATCCAGTAGGATTCTCAACTTGCATTAGACCTTGCAATCTATCCTTTTCATCGCTGCCATGAGTCATACCAATACAAGTGTTTCCATAAGTAATATACTTCCTTGGATAAGGAGAAGCATCAACAGTTACAATCTCACTATTGCGATAATAAGCTTCAAGCACCATAGCCATTGCGCTTTCTTCAAATCTACTATGGTTCCCAGAGACAAATACAACTCTCACAGGAATTCTTGCTCCGCTTGCAACAACTTCAATTGTTTCAATTAAAGCTTCTGTACCTCTCTTGAAAATAGTGTTAAAAGTAGTTGCGTTATCTTGCATATGAGATTGACTTGTTGTATAACCAGTAAAACTACTATTGAAATAATCCTGACCAATCTGCATTACAATATATTCAGTTTCGTCAAAATTAGTTTCAGCAACAAAATCATTTGCTACTTTAAGCATATTGTTTCTTGCAATATCCATATTATAAATATTGCCAGTTTCATAATCTTCAGCAATTCTACCGAAATGAATATCCACTAAATTTAATTGAACAATATTCTTACCAAAAGGTCTGTCTTTAGAAACGTGCATTAAATCACGATAAGGAGTCTTAAATTCTTCAAAATGTCTCTTAATATCTTCTAAATCCAAACCAGTTTCGGTAGGCTTTACAGTAATCTTAGATGAATAAAGGTTTCTTGTGCCACCTTTACCATCCCCCTGTTGCCAAATTGAACTCTTTGCGTTTACAAGTTCATAATAAACAGGGTCATATCCATGAGCCTTAAGTAAAGATTCTTTATCGTTAATTTCATCTTTACTCAGAGCAACAATTTTTTCAGAGGTCTTAGAACCATCCGCATTTAAACAAACCGTTTCTTTCTGAGCCTTAAAAATTTCTTTGGGCTCAGTAACCCATCCCTTTGAAGCAAATTCATCATACGCTCCAAAGCTTCTACGAATACTATCTGTCGTTACAGTTGGCAACCCATACTTAGCTCTAATATCTTGTGCATCAGACCAAGTTGCATCGCCTTCTAAAATTTTAGACCTGACCTAACGCATTTCTCTCAAATAATCATTTGAGACTGTATAATCATTTAAAGCCATCTTTTTTATTTTCCTTTTTGTTTAATATTATTATTTACAAAATCAAGAGATAATCTGTGTAATATCATCTACGATATGGTCAACTAAAGAATATTCAAGCTGCTGGTCATCGTCCAAATACCAATCTGTTTTTAGTTTCTTAGTCAAGGTTGCCTTGGGAATTTTTGTGTTCTCCAAAATATTACTATGAACTCTTGCAATCAAATTTTTATACTGTTGATTCTGCTGTTGAATCGTATTATAGTCGCCGCCTTGAGCCGCTGACCCAGAATGTAAGAGAGCAGTAGAGTTACGCAAACAGTATCTATATCCCTTGTGACCATTAATAAGAATCATTGCACCACAACTCATTGCACAAGCGAGGTTTACTGTAACAATAGGTGTTTTAGAAAGATTCATGACCGATAAAAACCCCATTGCAGAATAAAGGTCTCCGCCGTAAGAGTGGACATACAAAAAAATCTTTTTTCTATCTTCAACGGGAACTTTTGCATCTGCGTCCTCTTTGTTCCAACGAATAATCTGTTGCATTTCTTGAAACAAAGTTTCATCTATATCTTTTGTTATCCACAGTTCTCTATTTTTCAGCGACTTATACCTCTAAACTAAAAGAGGGTCGGGAAGTTGCAAATTAGCTTCGGGGCCAAGGTCTTCCAAGCAAAACAAATCGTCCAACATACCATCGTTTTTAATTTCCATACTAAATACCTTTTTAACCTTTTAATTCTAATAATTTATATAAATCTTCTTTTGGGGCTAAATCAGAATATTTCCATTTGTACCCAAAAGTTTCTGTGTCATTTAAATTTAATTTCATATTTCTTGCTATAGTCAAGTAACCTGTAGAAGTATTTTTTGTTTCTTTTCCTGCACTTCTTAAACTTGGAAATAGTTTTAAAGGATTCCAATTCAAATCATACTAAATTACTGGCCTTAATTTACTTGAAATTGGTTTTTCAAGAATCTATTCTTCCAAACTTGCTTGGAGAAGATGTTCCATTTTATAATAAGACCAACAATAACCATAAGCCGATTTTTGTTTCTCTTTACAACAACTAATAATTTTTGAACAGGTTTCTTTATCAAACTCTCTTGCAGCTTCCATAGCTGAATTAAACTGTTTAATATATTTCCCATCTAAGGTGTACTAATAAACAAATATTGGCCTACCTACTTTCCCAGACTCAAAAGCTACACTTCCATTATTTTTTATTTTTTTCTCATTTAATAAATTGTTAACTGTTTTCTGAGAAACCCGGTATTCTTTCGATAAATCTTTTATAGAAACATTATTCAAATATTTCTAACAAATATTTTGTTTTTCTTCTTCGTTTAATTTAGCTAACCGCACTATCCGTCTTTTTGGAAATTCTATATCTTTAAAAACTTCGAGCAGCGTTTTTCTTTCATATATTCGTTTTATAAAATCTTCTTTACAACCGCAATTATGGGCGATTTCACTCAAAGGCATATCTGTATTAATTAATTTATCTTTTATGTACAAATATTGCTCCCAATCAATCTATTTGCTTTTACCTTCTTTTATCCAATCTTCCGTTAAACAAAAACCTCCACCATCGGCTGTTTCAGTCGTGTTGTAACCATTTTTTAAAACATCGTATACTTCAAAATAATATTGCTCTCTATTTCTTATTTTCTATTTTGATTCTTTTATATTATTGTAATCTATATCTATTTTTTCAACCACAGAAAACTCAAAACAAGAAGCTCCGTATAAATTCCAAGCTTTTTGTAAGTGAGAACTATGATGATTGTTTCTTTTTAAATCAAACAAATGTCCATGCCATCGACTTTTTATTCCTCTTAGTGGCCCAGCAGCAGAACCAATATAATATTTTTTTGATTGAGTATTATATATTTTATAAACCCCAAAAAAGTCGTTTGCATCCATTGTCCGATAGTGCCTATTATTTAACATATCTATTAAATCCTAAGCATTATAAATTTTATTTTCTTCTAACTAAAAACCCATAATCAAAACCTCCTACAGTTTTAATTAATAAAATAAAAAAGACGATAATTGTTTTGGTAGGACAAAACAAAAGGTTAATTACTCCCTGTCTCGTCTTTTATACAGTTTAATAAAAGGATTTATGCCGACATCCCGAAACGCCTTTCTCTTCTACTTGAAACCTCTCATGAAAGTATGTAGGTCGGTCAGCACCTTTGAGCCGACATCATAGACAAAATTCTCACATCAGGTCTAAGCTCTCACAGAGTTTTTAGACACTAATCAATATAATAAGACGTAAGAATTTAAAATCAAATTACAACAAAATTTCTGTGGATTTGTTAGCAATAATTACCTTATCAGTACGATTTCTCTTACTAATAAGTTCCTGCAAATCAGATGCAAGACCAAGCCTATCCTTCATATTTCCATGCTGGAGAACAATTTTGCCATACATACCAGTTCCAAATCCACCAGAATAATAATCACAAAGTTCATCCCTTTGCATATGGCTTGAAAAACTGTTCAGGTTAATTACCTTACATCTGCTGTGAATTTGTTTCCCATTAATAGAAATTGTTTTAGTTTTCTTTTGCTTAATTTTCCAAGCCAAAGTCCCCTCAACAGAATAGCCAACAAAAGCAATTCCATCTTTTGAAGAGGGAAGTAATTTTTCAGCTACAGCAGGAGAAAAACCACCTGACAACATTCCACTGGAAAGCACAAATAACATTGGAGAATTTTTACTTAAAGCTGTTTCAACATCTTCAAAACTACTTGTAAAAATTAACTTATCCCATGTGCAAACTTCTTGCCACTTTTCAAGTTGTTTCCCAGTTAAAATATTATCAAAAATTTTATTAATTTTACAAGTTAGCGGAGACCCCACATAAATTGGGATGTTAAATTCCGGGTCGTTTTTAAACAAATCATAAAGAATTGTAATCATAACTTGGCTTCGCATCAATGAAAAAGACGGGAAAAGAATTCTTCCGTTACCATCAATACAAACGTCTCGAACAAAAGCTTGAATCTTTTCTAAATCTTTCTCTCTATCTTTTGCCTTAACGCTACGTTCTCTATTAGCATAAGTGCATTCACCAATTAAAAGATTAGCATTTTGAATCGGTTCAAATTTATTCGCATAATAACTTTCAGTTTTAAGATTTCCTAAATCTCCTGTGAAAGCAATTTTTCGTGTTACATTTCCATTCTTAATATAAAGAATTAATTGTGCAGCACCAATTATATGCCCAGAAGGAATAAATTCAAAAGTTACTTCATCGTCCAATTTAATTTTTTCATTAAATGGATACTCTTTAATAAGAGTTACCATATTTTTAACATCAGATTCTTCATAAATAGGAGGATAATCTTTTTTAAATCTCCTAAACAAATCTTCTGCATCTCTCAGCATAATTTTTGCACTATCAAGAGACAATTCTCTAATTATATCTTTATTACCTTCTGGAACAATAATTTTTCCATTAAAACCACGTTTGGTTAACAAAGAAAGCCTTCCGGTATGGTCGCTATGTGCATGACTTATAAAGACATAATCAACATTCTTTTCTTTAAAAGAAAATCTTGCGTTGTTAGCTTGATATTCTTTCAACAAACTTTGATTACCTTGAATCAAGCCGCAATCGACAAGGATAGTTCGTTCTGGTTTTCCCCATGTAATCACAGTACAGGAACCAGTAACATCTTCTGCCGCACCAGAACTTTTAAAACTTACCCTAATCTTATCTTTGCTCTTACTCAAAATAACTCCTCCTATATCCGTATAGGAACTCGTAAAGAGAGTTGTATCTCAAACCCTCTTTGCGAGAAATATACATTTAATGAAAATTTATTGAGAGGTTAAAATGAATTTAAAATAATAATTACTCTTCAATTCTCTTAACATCAATCTTTTTATATTCTGGGGTACGAACCTTCAAATAAATGTAAGTCATACCATCCTTACTCTTATACTCTACGCTCTTTACATTTGAAACAACATCCTTAGAAATAGGAAGCTCAACGTGCTGAGAATAAGTATAATCTTCTACTTTGGTCTTACCATCTACAACGATACGGTCATTTTCAAGCGTAACATTTACATCTTCACTTGCTACACCCACTGTACGAACCAAACACTTGTAACCCAAGAACTCTTCTTTGTCATCAGAATCCTTTTTTGTCCAACGCTTCCAATAAGCTGGCATCATATCCTTAGTTTTTTCTGTAGAATATCTAATTCTGGTGGGCAAACCAAACCCAAAAAAGTCATCGTCAAAAAAAGTAGAAATCAAATCGTTCATATAAAAAATCTCCTAAAAATATAGCTTTCGCTAAAATAAAAATTAAACAGGTCTGAGGATTTACACCTCAATCTCTTTTCAGTATACTCTACTTGTACTACACCTGTATATTTGTATCTACTATTATTCTGACTGTAATATACCACACCAAAAGCAAAATGTCAATAACTTTTATGAATTTTGCTTCTCGTATTCTATATTAAGATTTAATTTATTTATTCCGTATCCTTTTTGCAATTTTTAATATAAAATGCAATGAAAAATATGCAAAAAGTGTTACATTTTTATCAAATAAAATTTAAGTTTTATTTGCCTATCTCGTTCAAAAAAGGAAAGCAACACAAAAGGTTACTTTCCTTCTTTTATTCTTCAATTCCTTCAGCAGATTCTTCTAAAACACAATCCTTCTTTGAACATTTATCCATCGAAGGACTGTTTTCCCATTTCATCTTCTGATGACAATACTTTGCGTAAGGACAAAGCTGGGAAGTCTCCCTCCCAGCTTTTTTTATCTTACATATCAATCTGCCAAATTCGTTGAATTCAGCATTTCGACAAAGCATAGTTACTTAATGGTAACATTCAGAGAAGCAGTAGGCAGAGAATCCAGAGGAGCCTTTGCAGTCACTTCCACGGTCACAGTGCCAGTAGCATCTTCAGCGATAGTAACAATACCATTAGCATAAGTATAACCAGTACCAGTAGCGGCAACAGTAAACTGGTCATTGTTCAACTTAATGGGAGCAGCATCAACGGGGCAAGCATAAACATTAAGCTCAAGCTTATCACCCTTAGAAGCCTCACGCACAGCATCCTCAACAACAATACCAGTAAAGCCATTCTCAGCGGTACGATTAGCCATAACCTGAATAATTTCAGCGTACACACCATCACCAGAGCAACCAGCACAACCAGAAGCCAGAGCAGTACCCTCAATAGAAGTGTTAGCAACACCAGAAGCAGTCAGAGAAAGCTCCTGAGAACCATTCAGCATGAAACGAGGCACCTTGATAGTAACCTTGCCAGCCAAAGTAGAGGTCTCAATGTCACAAGAACCACCGCTATACAGATTGGCCTCAAGAATCAGAGTCAGAGTCTTGGGGATGAAGTTGGCATTGATAATCATCTTAGAAGCGAGGTCATTGGTGTACATATAACGAATGCAATAAGTACCATCAACAGGAACCTCAATCTCATTGGCTTCAGAAACAGCATACTTATCATACACGTTATCAGTGCCAGACTTCTTGGCATAAGCATACACCTTGCTGCCAGAAATAGCAACGGCAGTCTGAGAAAGCTTAATCTTCTTAGCAGTAGAGGTCAGCTCTTCGTCAACCATAACATCGCCACCCAGAGAAATGTCAGAACCAGTGTTCATGGCAAGATACTCAAGGTTGAACATAGCATCAGTCAATTTCAGGTCAAAAGTAGAAGTATGGGCATAACGACCATAGAGCTTATTGCCCTGACCAGCACGAATATCCTCAAAGCTCAATCCGATAGTAATACCAGAATCAATCAGAGTGTTAGCAGAAGCCACCAAACGTTCACCATCGAACAGGGTAGCATTGCCCACGCCAGCAATAACAAATTTCTTTTAACAGAACGCCACATCTGTTAGCTTTCGCCTTTATGTTTCCATAAAGTTGAGACTATATCATCATCTTTTTTAAGATGTCTCCAACTTCCACTATCAGTCGCTTATAGTGTACTCCCTTCCGGGATAGTCGTTGAACCTTTTCCTATTCGGAACTTGGCTGCTGATTGCCCATTATTTAATACTTAGGATTTAACCATATATCATATATTTGTTTTTTTCTGCTTTCGCAACATTCACGCTTAAACTTTTTTCATCTTTACGTTGTAGTACAAATATCTTTAGGGGTTTCCAGCAATTCAAGAGTGGCTTTTACATACAGATTTCTCTATACGGGTACTTATTAACACAAGTGATTCTGAACTTGTGTTAGCCAATACCATAATATTATCCTCCTTGTTTTAACAATTCCTAATATTTTTGAAATTTTCTTTCCATATAAATATTAGCATTTGAATAAATCATTTCTAAAAAATCAAAAGCTGATTTTTTCTTATAAACAACCAAAGAAACCACTTTATCATTAAGCGAATTTCTTATAATAAACTCAATATTTGGATAGTTTTTTTCTAAAAAATCTTTTAATCCCATTATAAAATCCTTACTACCTACAATTGTACAGTGGCCTCTTTTTGTATTTTTTTGATTATAAATAGTTATTCCACCATCTCCATCAAAATATCCTCGAATAAAAGGTAAATACAATTCTGGTTTTAAATATTCAGGAAACTGCAAAATTAAAGATTTTCTTGGCGGGCATCCAAGTTCTTTTAACCTATCGCAAAAATGTCGGCTTAAAACAATTACCTAACACGTTGGTTTTCCTTTTCCATCGTGAGTATGCTTTAAAAGTGGCCTATTACTTTCTAAAGCTGTTTTAAGCTTTTCAAGAAGACTTACATCATCTTCTATTAATTCTATAGACACCTCATGCCTTTCATATAAATTACATCCATCTGCAAAATATAATCCAAGAAAATAGGCTTTTTCTTCAGTGTCTATTTTATCAAAATAATGTTCGTTAAAACTATATTTCGGCTGAAAATTATAAGGACGAACTTTTATACCTTTTTCTTTCAATATGTCACAAACAGTTGTTTTATTTATACCATATTTTTCGCTCAATTGTATAGAAGATTCGCCCTTTAAATAATCTTCTGCAATTTTCGAACGAATTTCGTCAGATATTCTTCTTCCCATAATTCTCCTTATTAAGTAACACTTGCAAACTTCTGTTGCAAATCGTTCATAGACATGATTTCTTTCGACATATCCTTTTTGTTTTCTCCAAATATCCAGTGAGTTGGTTCTTTCTTAAATTCAACAAATCCCGACATCGAAGCTTGTATCTAAGCATAATAATAATTCTTAGCGTCTATTGTCTTTAACATCAAAGAAAGTTTCCTTAAAGTTATCTTTTCTTTTAATTCTTCCATTGTATACGGAGAACTAATCGAAATACAAACCAACATCTTTTCCAGACTTGGAGAAGAATAGTTCTTGTTTTCTAAACGCTGTTTTAATTCCATATCTTTTTTTAAGTTGGGGTCAATGTATTTGTCGCCATCATAATCCAAGATATTCTAATGAGTTACTACAGCTACCAGTTCGTCAAATTGCTTGGGAGTTAATTCAGTATTATAAATACTTAACTTTTTGGGGGAGGTATTAACAATACTAAACACTTCTCTCATTTTACTCTGACAATTAGGACACACACTAATATTTTGCAAAAATTTTAAATTCTCTATTTTTTTATCCTGTTCATCCATATCTTCCGTAAAAGACTGTTGAAGTTGAATAAATTTAGTTGTAATTTCTTTTTGCTCAATTTTATGCCGACACTCTGGACAAAACAAACCATTCTTTTCATGGAGAACGAGCTCTAATATACTAATAACCTGTGCAGTTATAGCTTGTCCATATTCTTGATTCTCCATACAGCTTATCAAATAAGCCATGTTAGACATACTAATTCCTTCTGGATTAGATACGTCTTTATAAACAACTCGTCCCAATTCATCCTCAGACTTGACCTTTTTAACAGTCTTATCCATGGTTAAACAAGACAAATTGCTATAAAAATTATAATAATCTTTCGTCATTACAGGGTAAATTTTTAACCCATTTACAAAAGGAACAGGTTCATCTAAACCAAAATACGCTTGTTCATATACAGTAATTTTTTCTTGGAGCTCCTTTGAAATAACCATTCAACACCACCCCTTAAGAAACACCACTCATTAAACAGCCCATTGTAAGTTTAATTCCTTCAAAGTTTCTGTTGTTCCAAACTCCGTGCTGACCATATTGAAATCTACTCATAGTCTGAGTAAATTCTATAGTCCCAATACCCTAAACTTGAGCGCCATTAAGTAAAAACAAAATAGCCTTCACTAAAGTAGTAATTCTACTTTTCATGGTAATTCTTACATCTACCCCATTAACATTGTCAACAGGATAAGAATTCTCTTCGTCTGGAGCGTTTATATCAACACACTTGTTATGAGTGATAACATCAACACCTATATTAACTACAGCTTTGTATCTATCAACAGGAATAATCCTATCAATATATACTTTAAGAATAGTATTTTCAGCAGTCCAAGCGTCTTCAAAATGAGGACTTCTAAAAATACGTTTATCGGTCTGAGACCCATCTCCTTTACTTATCAAAGACACTATCTATTGATAAGTTGGAAGTTCCTTGTTTAATGCGTCACAATCATTATAATAAAGCAATTTCCAAATAATATGCGTCTATTCTAATTCTGCTTGCGTCTTTTTATTCGGTGAAATAAGATAATAAATAATTCTATCTTCAAGTTCATCTAAATGAATAAATCTATTATAAGCAGATGGAGCAAAACTATTATCAATCATTAGTAAAATCCTCCCAGTTTAAATCTAAATGCTTCGCTAAGTGTAATATTAGAATCATTTGGGTCTTTACAAGAAGCTGTTACATCCAATGTTCCTCTATTGCACGTTTTTAGATTCTTAATAACAAAAGAGTTTTCGCTAAGTTTTGTGAAAATATAATAGTTTTTCCAGTTTTCCTCTTTAATACCATTTAAAACAATCTAATACTCAAATTCAGTATCTATCCTGTTTCCTTTAAGGCTTAAATAAGTCTTACATTCTCGGCTATCGCCAAGGATTATTTTCGTATCTTGTGGGTCAAGAATAATTTGATATTCATTACTTTCATTGTTTTCTTTTTCTGGAACAAGATAAACAGGAGCATTTTTTGGAATCCTTTTTTCAAAGTTATCTTCGTCTGCTACCACATCTTTATCCAAAGCCAAAACAATAAGCGGTATATCTTTTATTCCACTTTCCCGTTGACGCACAAATGTTTTTGTAGAAGCACATTTTATAATCGCTTTTACTTTATATAAAGAATTATTTAACTTTTCATTCGCATCAATGGAGCCAAGAATAATTCTATCATTGATTTTTATGCAATTTGAAAAATAATTCATTTGAGCCGTAAGATACAATTCTGCTTGTGGAACTACCAATGTTTGATTATAATAAAGTTGCATATATTTCAACTCACTATCCACAATAACAGGTTCATATCTTACTTCTGTAATATTATCAAATTTTCCTGTCGGAGACCCTAAAACAGCTACGGAAGCATTGCAACGTCTAACAACGCAAGAGTTCCCCGGATTAATGGGAGATGTATTTATATTAATCCATACACTTGTATCGTAATATTTATCTTCCTCAGACATGAGAGACATATCAGGGAATTTCAAACTAAAACGGTATCTTCGACCCAATGGGGATTCATCTTTCAAATTCCTAAAAGAAAGTTGAGCCCAATCTGTCCGCAAATCCTTTCCGTTTTCTCCTTTGACAGAACGTATAACAACATCAAGAGGAGTATAATTGGGTAACAAATTTGTATACCCAATTTGTTTTTTTCTTTCCTCTTCAATACCGACTACATTATATCTAAATTCCCAATCCTAATCTCGTTTTGCCTAAAGGTCATTAATATAATGATTATCTTTTGACATATTTTTGTTTAAACGAGATTTCAATAACATAGAACTATTTGTTACATTAGTTGTATCAATAATTGCCATATAACTATCTCCTTATAAGGCTTGCTTTTAATCTTGATATTTTTTTAGGAGATAATTAGCAAAATTAATGGATTCAAAAACAAGTTTCTTAATTTGCCCTTTATCAAGTCGATTAGTCAAAATACTATTGATATTAATCACAATATTTACCAATTCGCCGTCAAAAAGAGTATTACTTGAAGAAACATATAACGCAACTCCGCCACAAAATACTTTGTAATTATAATTTGAATTTGGTTCTTGTGACTTATCGTACACATACAAAATCTTCTTCAAACGAGAAATAATTTCCTCCAAACAAACAACTTTTTCATTGGAAGATAAAGTAACTTTAAATGTCTCATTGTAAGTTTCATTAAAAGCTTCCATTTTACCCCCTTCCTATCTTTCGAGAGCCGTTTGCAAAACGAATCTGCCAAGATAACTTGCTTGTTTGATTACAAATTTCAGTATCGAGTTGATTTACCCATTCGTTTTTGCTTTTTAGGATTTTATCATTAGACATAATCTTAAAATCGCTATCTTGCATGAGGTTTCTCAAATCAAGAAGCATATTTCTCTCTTCTTCACCCCATGCCTTTACCAATAATCTTGCAAGAATATTTTTTATATATTCTACAATCTATTTATTCCCAATATTATTGAGTGTCAAATTAGAAAAATCATCAGTAAACTCTCCTACATAATATTGTTCTACTGCGTATTCTTTACCTTCAGGTAAAACATCCGGGAAAATTACCGTATGTTTATTTTTGTTTACAGACCCCTGTACCATAATATCCCGTTCCATATAACAATATTCTGAATTCAAAAGTATTTCAAATTCTTCATCCAAAAGGAACTCGTTATTTTTCCCATCTCCTTGAAAAATCTACATAGTTCCTTTTGGCTCATTATATTCGGACAAGCGTAAAGATACGCTAAGGGGATTATTAAACATTCCAATTGCATTTTGCATATAGGTATACATAATCTTTGAGAATTGTACCCTATCTGTTTCATATGCTTTCGTGATTCGAGGGTCATCGAACAATGCTATTGCTTTTGTATAAACATCACTAAATAAAAAACCCATTGTTTAATCCCCCTTTCTTGTATTTATTTATTAAAGTAACCAAAATTCATTGTTGCGATATAATTATCGAAAATATGCTTATTAGAGATACGATTAAGCAACTCAATCTTAGCTCTATCCATATAACGAGAATCTTTTTCGTAACACTTACCAAGCCAATAAGAACAAACAAAGTCTTTGTCTTCCTCAGTAAGAGTATTTATATAATCCTCAAGCTGACGTTCGGACTTTTTGTAAATTTCAGCAAGGTCTTTCTTAGTAACATAATTATAATTTCCACGTTTAACGCAAGGAATATTATAACGCTCTGCAACATCTTCGTACCCAGCACCAATAAGAATAATTTCTTTATCAAACCATTTGCGATATTTAGAAACACATTCTTCAAATTGCTGCCAATTAAGCACTCTCTCTTCTCCTAAAGTATGAAAATCAATAGCGGCTCCAGTTAAGCGAATTGATGTTGCAAGACCTCCAAGAAGCTCTCTGTTATGCACAATAACAACCTCTTTATCGCTTTTCTTATTACCAAGAATTTCCAACAACCTTTCAGTCGTATCTGGAAGAGTAGAAGAAACAACAGGAGTTACTTCCATAACGGGAGTAACTTCCTGTGCTTCATATTTCTTTTCTAATTCTTCGTTTTTCTTTTTCTGTTCATCAAGCTCACTCTTAAGAGAACTAATAGTCTCTTTCATAGAGGCAAGCATTTCCATGAACTGTGCAGTCATATCGCTTGCATTATTAGCTTCAGTGGAAGGAGCCTCAGTTTGAGCTACTACTTCCTCAGTTACTTTCTTATTTCTATTTACAGCCATTTTAAATGTCTCCTTTTAAACCTTTTAAACTTTAGAAATATTAATTAAGAAAAATCATCTTATATTTCTTTCTATAAACTTAACTATAAATTACTAATTAATTAGTTAATTTATGAATTAGGTCAACTGGATAGCACCAAACTTGGAGCCAACCACAGCGTCCATACCCATACGCATATCAACAACGAAGCCATAGGCATGGTCAGCGGCAAACATAGCGTCCTTCTCAACAGACACAGTTTGACCTTCAAAAACAACCTTAATAGGCTTATTCATACCCAGAGGCAGCATATAAATAATATCATCGGGCAGAACCACTTCAGGAGTGCCGTTGATGGTATTAGGAACAAGAGCGTTGCCCAGTTCAATCATAGGAACATTCTTATAATCAGGCAAGAAACCAGTCTTAACAATGGCAGAATTCTCATCATAACGGAAGCCCTTAGCGCTGTCGGGAAGGACAGAAGCCAGAGCAATAGAAGTACCAAGAGCGTAAACATCAGCACCGCCGTTAGCAAGCTTAATATTACGAGCGGTCTTCAGCCAGTTTTCATCGGTCAGACCATTAGCGATATAACCAGCAATACCATCCTTGTTAGCAGTAGTAACATTATTGTTATTGGTAATAACGTCAGCCATAACCTTAGCCAGACGAGCCTGAATGTAAGCAGCAAAAGAGGCACCAATCTTAGCAATCAGCTTACCCCAATCGAGTTTGTTAGAAGCAACATGGTCAGTTATATTTAGAAACGAATCGTCAATTCGTCCTGAGTAAAACTCCTCACATTTTCATGTGAGCTTAGACTATATCTTCATCCTTTAAGGATGTCCACCATTTCGGAATACTTTAATGACTATATTCCTACTTCCCTTCCGGGAATAGTCGTTGAACCTTTCTCTATTCGAGACTTGGCTGCTGATTACCGATTTAATCAGTGTTTAGGGTTTAACCTTGCACCATACAATTAATTTTTTCTACTTTCGTAACCATCACGATTAGATTTATTTCAATCTTGCGTTGTGGTTTAATTGTCTTTACGGTATTCCAGCAATTAAATGGAATTATTTTTACGCATATTTCTATACGCCCCAGCTATTTATAAATTGCTTATATTTAACCAGTCAACATACAGAGCAACCTGTTCACGCTTGGCGGTTACAGTGTACTCAGTGTTAGAAGCGGTCTGAACGCCACCACGAGCAATACCTTCAGCGAGGCTGGAAACGATGAACAACTCATTGCTGTCCACGGTATACTTTGCGTTATCACCAAAACCAACCTGAACGACATCGTACAGTTGCTCATAACCCATAGCAGCAACAGTAGGAACAACAGGGGTAATAGCACCAGCCATGATGGTATCGAAGGTCTCAAGGAAACCAGTCTTCTTATACACCATGGGGCTCTTAATCATTTCCATACCAGTCCAAGTCATGCCACCCTGCTCAACGCAATATTGCATGAACTTAGCAGAGAACTCATTATTAGCATCCTGATATTCGGCAGTATTAGCCTTACCCTCAAGAGCTTTCTCGGACAAAGTAACCAAAGATTCAACGAGACCATCTGCAACGTCTTCGTTGAACTTGTTATAACTAAAAATCTGTTTCATAATTATATATATCCTCCTTTTAGGTTATAGAATCTTCTATTAGATAGACAGAACGGTGCAGAAATACTTCTTGCTGTCATTGACCTGACCCATAATCTTATTGGTCTCATACTCAACCTTAACAGCAAAACCAGCGCCCTCAGCACCAGCCTTAAAACGACCGTCAGTATCGGGAACATACACGCTACCAGCAGTAGGAGCGGCAGTAAAGTTCTCGTCACCAAGGAAGAACTCGTCACCAATCTGAGGAACACGCACACGAGTCAGAGCGCCAGCAGGAACAGGCAGACCAGCAACCTTAATGCTAAGGCCCTTGTAATTCACACCAACGACATCGCTCTCGGACACGCCAACATAATCAACAATACCGTAACGCTTGCCAGCCTCGTAGCCAGCCTCGATAGTACGAGTATTCATGTCCTTCAAGCCCTTGTAAACATCATGGTCAACCAAATCGCCAACCTTGACAACAGCACCGTCAAACAGTTCATTCTCGCACTTACCGGAGACAAGATAGGACTTAACATCTTCACTTGCCATCAAAATCTTTTCAAAAAGTTTCATAGTAGAATTTTCCTCCTATATTAAATCCTTCTCAGTCGTTGAACTAAGTTTTTCAATTCCTGAGCGTTAGTTAAAGTCTCCTCAACAACACCATTGTTCTGAGACTTGTTAATAGAAACAGAGAAAGTCTCTGCCTTTTTAGCTTTGCTCATTTTTCTCTGAGCATACAAAGCGTCAGCAAGGCTGTGTTCAACAGCACTCTGAACGTCTTCGTTAGAAGAATAAGCGCCATTCTTGCAACTCTCAGAGAAAGTAGCTTTAATAGCGGAATTATTTTCAACAGTCAAATCCTCTTCTGCATCAATCAAAGAGCAAGCGAAAGCATAGAGTTCATCGTTCTGCTTTGCCGTAAACTGAGCAAAAAGAGCATCATATTTGGCCTGAAGGTCGTTAAACTTAGCGTAAAGTTCATCGGCGGTAAGATTTTCCCCACCAACGGCATAAACACCAGTACCCTTAAGGCTACCATCATCATGTTCTTTCATAATATCAGTTTTAATATCAGCAATAGAGTTTTCCTTTTCACCCTTTTCACTACCATCAATAGTAACGTGAGCATCGGGAGTAACGACAGTAGCATCAGAAGCCATTTCTTCCTTATTTTCTGCGTTTTCTTCCGCACTCATATTGCACTCGTCCTCTTTGTTTTCCTCAGTGGATTCAGTTTCTTTATTGTCCTCGTTTTCAGGCTCTTCGTCAGAATCGTTATCGTCTTCCTCGGCACAAGTTTCGCAACCTTCAGCAGACTCGACCTTCTTCTCGCCATCGTTTTCAGGGACTTCTTTGTGTTCGTCAAATTTACATTCAGTTTCAGTAGATTCATTTTCGCACTCACCGCAATCATCTACATCATCAGACTCACACTTCTTATTTTCTTCGGAGCACTCTTCTTTATTCTCAGCGGACTCTTCCTTTTTATCTTCACAGGCTTCAGTCTCCTGATTATCAGTGGAGCACTCTTCCTTGTTCTCCTCAACAGACTCGGTTTCCTTATTGTCTTCATCCTTAGCATCATCAGCGTTTTCTTCAGAAAACTCTTTCCAAGAACGAACAACTTTTACAGCTTCATCCATGTTAACATTAGCGTTTACATGGCCTTCAGCATCTTCAACAAAAGAATAAGGAACCTTATAAGCAACCTTTTCCTCTTGATTAAAGCAATAAACATGAGTTTCATCCAAATCCGAAGCCCATGTATTTTCGCCAAGAGCACTGTTAAGAAGAGCCATTTTTTCCTCGTAAGTCATTTCTTGAGACTCCTCCTCTCCATGTTCCATTGTAATTTCATCTACTTTTTCATTATCGACAATTTCACCAGAATCATTATCAGCGAAAGAGTCTTTATTATTTTTAATATCGTTTTCATCTAAAGCAAAATCAAAACTATTATTGTCCAATCCCTTATAAGCGAAAGACAAACATTTCTCTTGTTTTTGATAAAAAGCGTCATTAACTTTATCAAGAATCGTTAAATGGGCATTAGGAATGGCCTCAGTCACATCTTCACCAAGCAAGGAGAAACCGTCAAAGGTAAATTTATCAATAATTTCGACACCATTTTCATCTTCATGGCTTTCAATAACTTCGACCTCTACAGAAATTTTCTTTCTTTTATCCTTAAGAAGTCTTTTGACCTGACGATAACAATATTTTGCCCACAAGACGCAAGTAAAATGAACCCAAGTTTGTCCATTCAACTCAACCACTTCAACAAGGTCTTCGTTTCTAATAACGCCAAGAGGCACTTCGCATCTACCATTAGTAAAATCGAAATAATCCTGTTGCAACTCATTATCCCATCTCAATTCCATTTCATGAGCCTTAAAGTCATTTTTACCTACATTAAAAGCTCCCAAAGCTGGTTTATTATAAAAAGATGGGAGAGCGTCCCTCAAAGAGTTTGGAGTAAAATGACTATTGTTTCTATTCGGATAAATGTCTGAAATAGCATAAACATCAATAGCAACAAAGTCATTTCTCAGCACATTCTTAATACGCAAATTTTGAGGAGAAAGTTCAAATTTAAGAACTTTATTTTCTTTCAATAATATCTTCCTCCTTTCTTTATTGATAGAACATCAACCCGCATTGTTCGTTTCCTCAACGGGAGTCCATTCACAGGAATTTCAGTAAGAGTCTGGTTAAGTAGTAGAAAAAGCCATAACTCTATTACCCCAAAGTTCATTTTTCTCAACGAAAGTATTAGGGATAAGATTGTTTGTATTGATGTAATCTAACAATTCGGAAGATGGTTCAAACCATTCTCCATTTTGTCTTAATTTATATTTAATAAAGGAACGATGTAAATTTGCTTCAGTTTCTTTCGTTCCATTTATATACCCAAGCAAAAACAACTATTGGTCTGAACCAGTATTTAATTGTTTAAGCCTACGTTTAACATTATTAGTATAACCAATTTTAATATTAAATCCATTAGTTATAAAATATACAAACCCTTCTGTATTTTGATTTGTTTTGTTATTCATCAAATAAAAGTAAACTCCTCAAAATCAATATCGAATTTATATGTTCTCCCAGCTTCGTAGTAATCCTTAGCTTTAGACCTCCAAATATCGCATTGATGCAGGAGAACGCTTGCGTAACGAGCCATTTCTTCAAGTTCAATTACAAATACTTTACAGTCCTTGTTATAATCAAGGAATTCGATTGTATTAAGAAGTCCTTGTTTAACATTATTCATAGTATTGTAAGCATCCTCAAACAAAACAACAATGTTTTCATAATCAGAAGAATCCTGAGACAAAGCTCCACGAATAGGTCTAACTCCCTCGTTAACCATAATTTCGCTTAACTTATCTGCCATTTTATCACTGGGAAACAAATGAGCGAATTTTTTATGGAAAATATCGGAAGCAGAATGGCAATCCAACTCGCAATCGAGAGCATAAGCCATATTATCGCAAGCGGAGTTAGATTGGAAGAAAAGGGTTAAGAGGCCATTCAAAGAGTCTCTAACATTTTCATCAAAATTATTTTTAACCATAGTTTCACCTTACTTATTATTTAGATAAATTACCTATATCTCTTTTAATTTCTTCGATGTCTGCTTTTTCTTCTTTAATTTGTTCAAAAGCTATACCCATATTCTTTTCAAGCTCGTAAGTACGAGTAATCAAATTATTATGAGCGTTAACTTTTTGTTCCAGTTGGCTAAGTCGATAATTAGTTAACTTAGCCGTCGCTAAAATTCCTCCGATGGAACCAATACAGGTTCCAACAAAAGAAATAATAGCAATAACTATACTTGAGTCCAAATTCTCTACCTCCTTTACTTTATAATGAAAGGGGATAGCTTTAAATTGAGAATCAGTCAATTGGGGACGGATTCTTCAATAAAGTCTCCATCCTCGTTCTTAATGAACTTCAACCCTTGATGGCACTCTTTACAGATAAAAAATTTTTGGTCTGGGGAGGTCATAAATTTACGATTGACCTCTTGCAGAGTGCTATTTACATCATAAGGGTTGTGATTACACTTACACGGTTTTTTCTTATTTTTACCAAAATAAGCGCTAATAGTTTTAAAAATTTTCATACCTTTAAACCCTTTATAGTAAATATATTAAACATCAAGACTTTCTTGATGGAAAGAATTTGAGAACTCCTTAATATCTGAAACGTTAGTTCCCGCATCAGCAGAAGCAGCAGTATTATCGTTCTCGATTTCGCTATCACTCAATTTAGGTCTACCGACTGAATTTTTAATGTCGGATTCAGAAGAAGATTTAGTTGTAGTGGTAGTGGCTTTAGTTTTAGCGACAGTTAAAGCCTGTTTTTGAGCTTTTTCTGTCATTTCCGTATCATTAACTTTAATAACTTTTATATCATAAGCCTTCAAGTAATTTTGTGAAGCCACATAATCCTCAATAGACATATCGTTAGCAGAAAGAAGTTTAGGAAGAAATCCTTCCAAACCAGAAACTACTTGTTCTCTTAATATTTTAATATCCTCACGAATATTAAAAATATCACCCCAAAGATGGACTTCCCATTTATATTTCAAGCCGAAGTTATTTTCAAGCATTTCATTCAAGAAGTTTTCATATTGTCTTGTAAGATAATCAACTCTTGCTGCTTGAATCATTTGTTGAGCTTTAACAGAAGCGATAGAAGGTTTATCTGTAATACTCATAAGAGCGGCGTTACCAGAAGTAGCAACCAAATCTCTTGTACGGTCATAGATAATATCCATAGCTTCTGGCTGATTCTCCAAAGTATGAAGTTCAAATTCTTGAAGTGGAGCGAAGAAAGGCATAATATTTCCAGACACATTTTGAGCAAATAAATCTTGGAATCCCATAGCGGTATCTACTGAAACTGCGGTAGAATCCTATCCAGCTTTAGCATCCTTAACCAAGGGGATTTCAGCCGTTAAAATACTGTTAACACCCTTACTCAACAAACTGGCTTGCAACCATTTATAGTTATCCAAATCAGACAAATCGTCAAACAATCCCAAAAAATCTGGGAACATATTAGCATGACTACCATCAAAATAGAAAGTGTAACACAAATCTTGAGGAAGTGGAACCCAATACATATAGTTTCCATTTTTATTTTCAAGAATATGACCAGCGGGAAGTTTAGCACGAGGGTTAAACTTTACTTTTCCTTTTTTATCCATGGTAACGACACCTGTTGATAACATTTCTTCCCAAGCATCCTGAATAAATTTAGGATATTGAGAAACATCGTAAGCTGGCTGAAGGAAAATTACCATATTAAAACTTGCCCCAAATTGTTGTTTACTTCCAAAGCTTGTAAGTTTCACCATATCTGGATTAAGTTTTTGTAAAACAAAGAAATTAACTGTATCCTTATCATAACTAATACGAGGAAGGTAACTACTTTTTCCTTCCAAGCTAACCTGAGTAGTAACAGTTCGCAAAGTCAAGCTTGGCTTAAACTTCTTTATAATTTGGTCAACTTTTTTGCTTTCCTTTTTAAAGGTATCAGTTTTAGTATCATCTTCACTTGCGTCAATAGGAGTTACATACCATTTATAAAGAGGAGTATCTCTATTAAGTTTAACAAGAATATTGTACACATAGTTGGTATAATACAGATACATACTGAGGCTTTGCAGAGTTAATTCTGAATTTTCAGGATTAGCTAAAGCCCGTTGCAATTCTTCCTGTTGGACTTTACGGGGTTTAGAGTTAGCTTGTTTAATTCTGTAATTTTGTACAAAAGGATTATTAAGCTGTGACCAAGCCTGATTCCAAGCGGAAACGATATTAGAATAACCAGTGTCAGCATATTCTTTAAAAACAGAAGCCCATCGTTGCTGAACCATTTGTTCGGAAATTTGAATATCACGATATTTTTGTTGTTCGACATCAGAAGAATCAGTCATGGTTACCATTTTCTTTTCTTCATTTTTAACAATAGGTTCTTCAATTTGTTTCTTGGGTCTTCCTCTGCGTTTTTGTTCTGCCATTCTTTTCCTCCTCTCTATTATTTTTTAAAGCCTCTTCTTTACGAGAAGCTAAAATACGTTCACAAACATCTAAAGCGGACATGGTGCATTTCAATCTTTCTTGTTGTTCGACCTCGAAGCGTTGTTTATCTAAATCAACAAAAATATCTCTACACCATTTTATAATATTAGGATTTTCTTTTCCCAAATTATATTCGTTTATTTCTTTTACGACAAAAAATTTAGCTGGTTTCAAAGTAGCTTTTAAAGTTTTATCTATTAACTCACGGTCAGACCATTTTCGTAATGCCACGAATAAACTTTCATCGCAATAAATAAATTCAAAGATAGAAGTTAGTTTATCGAGCATTTTTTCAAAATCGACCTCATCAAAATTTCCCACAATCTTAAAAATCATTGTGCAAATCTCCTATAAAATTAAATTATGTATGTTCTATAATGACTATCATTTTTAATAATAATAGAATCCAGATAAAATGATAATCACTAACAGCATACATAGAGACAGAAACCATTTTTGTGAACATTGTGTAAACAAAGTAATAATCGCTTGACAAAATTTGTGCAATTTGCTATAGTGAGGTCAAGCCCAGCGAGAGAAACACCCAAATAAAATGAAACTTTTATTAAGGAGAAATGATTATGAATTATGGTTACATTCGAGTCTCTACTGATAAGCAAACTGTTGAAAATCAGCGTTACGAAATTACTAAGTTTGCAAAACAACATGGTATTCAGGTTAATGGCTGGATTGAAGAAACTGTATCTGGTACTAAGGCTCCAGATAAACGTAAATTAGGAGAACTTCTTAAGGAGGTTAAGTTCGGAGATGCTATTATTTGCTCCGAAATCTCTCGTTTAGGTAGAAGTCTCTATATGATTATGGACATCCTTTCTATCTGTATGGATAAGGGCGTCACTATCATGACTATCAAAGACAATTTTGTGCTTCATGATGACATTCAGACTAAAGTTTTGGCTTTTGCGTTCGGCTTGTCTGCTGAAATTGAACGAAATCTTATCTCTCAGCGCACTAAAGAAGCTCTCGAAGTCAAGAAGAAGAATGGTATCCAACTTGGCAGACCCAAAGGCTCTCTTGGTCAGAACACTAAATTGTCTCCCCATGAAGATGTCATTCGCTCTCTTATTGCTCAGGATAATACCTATGCAGAAGTAGCAAGACTTTATAAAGTTGACCGCTCTACCATGAAGCGTTTCTGTGCTGCACGAGGCATAAATAGGCCCTTTAACAGCAACAAAAAATCTGTTGTAATAAACGTTGCAGAAAACGAACCCTTAGATGACAACAAAGAGCTCACTATTAAAGTAAATAATACCGACCATCTGAACAGTTTATGATAAAAATGTAGTTTTATCTATACCTTTTTATAATTTCAATCAAAGCACTTTTGAAAGCATCACCGTTTTTATGGTGGTGCTTTTTAAAATGTTTCGAAATAAGGTTCGTCTAAATGGCAAACTTACTCTTTAATCAATTCGATGGTAATTCATACTCTTCTTATTACGGAGATATTAATCCGTCAATCAACAAAGAATTAAATTTTAATCGGAATAGATTAACCAATATTGGAGACCCGGTTAATGAAGAAGATGCGGTAAATTTAAAAAAATTAAAACAAGTTTCTTTATCATATGGAGAAAAGCATTATTTTTCTGCTAATATTCACGGTAATTTTTCTTATAGAGAAGAATTTTCTCAAGCTATATCGGATAACAATGGAAATAATGTGTTTGAAACTGGTCATAGTTTTATTCTTTTAAATTATACTTCTACAATTTATCATTCCAATGACTTAACATACGGATGCAGAATATATCTTACTACTTTACGGGATAATACTGACGGCGCTGTGTTGCACCACTACGACAATTATAAAGCCAATGTCCCAGAAACTGTTACAGAAACTAAATATGTAATTCCAAGTTCATGGGGAAACATGACATATTATTGGGATAAAAGCTCAACAGTTTTTTTGTATTTTGATGCTAAGGTAATACAAGCAGGAAGTGGAACAGTTTATCTTTCTACTTCTCGGTGGTATCAATATATAGATGTTTTTTAATGCTTAAACATCAGTTCTTATAATTTTAACCTAAAGCTAAATAATAATAATTTCTTCCAGAAACGTTAAATTGTATTATTGGTCTCACGCTATTTGAATAACTATCTTTAGCAAACCAACTTATATTTTTACTGCCCCAGGTTGTCTCAGATAGACCAGAAGTATCATATAAGCTATATATGCTTCCATTGTAAATTCCAAATCCAGCGTTGTTATCACTACCAATAATAAAAACAATTTTTGGAGAAAAACTAAATTGTAATACGTTTGGGGAATTTGAACCTGATGCACCTGTGCCAACATATGTTCCACAAGCAAATTGAGTCTTTTCTACAGTATTTTCAAGTGGTATGCCAAGATAAGTGTATAACCAATCATCAACCTTTTCTCCATCTGGATAAGCAGATTTGTTAATGGAATTAATATATTGGGTTTCTGTTTTTTGATAAGTTTTTGAAGTGGCTGTAACATTTTGCGCTTTAATATTTGGACGAGTAGATGAAATATAAGTTAATTGTATTGTATGATGGTCATTATCACTATCATCAGTATAGTCATATATCCGTATGGTAGCATCTTCATTGTGCTCTTTTACCGTAGTGCCTTGCGGCAAGTAATAAATCACTCCAGAAAAATTGCAGTAACAAGGGGCATTTTTCTTTAAAAAAGAATTAATTTTTACTATACAATCATTTTCCCATTCGCTTAAATAATTATAAGTAATAAATGTTATTGTATAATTTTGGGCTTCTTTTAATTTTATTCCCTCAGAATTAATTATAATTGAAGGGGAAAACTAAAAAGAAAAAGATACCGGAGGGGTTTCCCCATAATTGTAACGATACCGATATTCTTCATATATATTAACAGTTTTAGTTATATCAGCTTTTACTTCTGAGTATTCAGTAATCTATCCTTCAAAATATTTTTTCCACCAATACTGACAATATTTTCCAAGATAATTAAAAACATCGTTTGAATTAGTTCCGCTAACATTAACGAATTGGTGAATAATATCAGAAGGAACATTTTGAGGAAAATATTGAGAGTAATTTGAACCATCGAATTGCTTGACAAGAATACTGGAATCAGACATTTTTTGAAACGAACGTTTAAACGTTCGATATGACACCAATTTATTTTTAGATAACAGGAATAAATAATTGCCCCTGCTCTTTTGGAGCTTTAAATTTTCGGACTTTCCGGGGCCGGTACAATAGTTTTTCTCATATATACGGAATAGATTTAGGGCTTGTTTCCACATCTTATAATAATAACGATTTGAACAGTGGTTTTGGAATAAACGAATATGATAATTCAATAGCTTATCAAGTTTTTGGTAAAATAAAAAAACAGAACACTTCCATATTTTGGTATTCTGAAGAAGGGAAAAAATCAGATACATCTTACAATCAATTTAATAAGTTAAATAACACATATCATTGGCTGGCATTATTAACAAAGATAGAAAAAAATTAAATTGCATTTTTAACGTTCGAGTTTACGCCTATTGCTATTACTATTATAGATGTTGTTCCAAGTGGAGGATGAATGTGGGTTAAACCTTGTCCATATGGATAGTTTTCAATAACGACCAATAGTTAGTATTAGACCAATATAACATGGCGGGATAATTTTATTAGCTGGTACAACTATCTTTCTGCGGATAGTCAGTTTAATACAAAAACTATTTACTATTATTTGGTATTCAATTAACCCAAACCGATATAAAAATATGTGTCACCTGAAGTATTAGCTTGGTCACTGGCACCATTAAAGTGATAATATTTTATTTCAAAATCGTTCCAAATTAATTTCATCGTGTTTGGGTCTCTACTCCCAACCCAAACACCCATGTTTGAATCATATACGAAAATATATCCATCCCCATATCCAATTGCTCCCAATACAACTAACTTTATTTTAAATTCGAACGTTATTTTACAGAAGATTATCGTGCATTTGGTTTTTACACCGTTTTTTAAATAACTTTGATTTAATTTTCTTATTTTTGCTTCTATTAAGCATTAAAAAGGTGGCTATAATTTATTAACTATAGCCCTCTTTTTAGTTCTTAATGATTTGTTTTAATATATAAACTCTTAAGGACTCCGCAAAAAGCGGAAGTATGTTTATAAATTTAATGTGTATATTATACATACGCATTTTTTCGATAAGAACGCATAAAGGAGGTAAAAAGAATGGCAAATAAAATTGTTCCGCAGACACTAAACTCTTCTGGTGTCTACGATAAACTGATTACAGCCATTTCTTCTGGCGGGACAGGAGCAGAGAGTGAGTCCGCCGCTGTGAAGAACCTTATAAGTGGATTAACATCCACATCTCCAGCATCAGACGATTTGATTCCGTTTCAAGATGTTTCTTCAGGCGGCGCAGGAAAAACTACTCTTTCTGCTCTTGCCTCTGCACTCCAATCTGTTCGGGGTTATGCCAAAATTCAAACTGGTTCCTATGTGGGTACAGGAACATATGGGGCAGATAACCCGTGCAGTTTAACGTTCATTTAATTACCCTATTTGGTGTTGCAAAAGCAACATTGCTAAAAATACTCATAACTGACTGACATAAAGGTGATATAAGGTCAGCTAATATTAAGCGAAAAGAAGCAAACAAAGAGTTTGCTAATAAAGAAAAATCTTCGTCAAAATGCACAATGCAAAAAGTGCGAAGAGTTTTCAGTTAAATACTTAATTAAATATTTAATTTTAAAAACGAATTTTGAACAAACGTTCGAGGACGAATCCAAATAAAAGAAATTTTTTATTTGACCTAAAAATTATTTTTTGGTTTTTTATTCAAAATTCAACTGTTCAGTTGTTTGATTTCGTTATAAGCTTCGTCAGACAATTTACCCTTGGTGTGAGCACTCTCTACCATGTCCATTGTCCATAACCCTTGCTTATACCATAATATCACATTATTATCAAAATCGGTCATTTTACTTTCCCTCACTTGTAATCAATGTGTCTGTCATTAATGCAGTATATGCAACTTGAGCTTGTAATTTATCCATTTCTGTAGGCTCAGGTACATAATCATATTTTCCACCAATTCTTGCATCCGCATAAGATGGTACTGCATTAAATTCTTTTGCAATTTCATCATTCTCACACACAATTATATTCTCTATAATTTGAGTGTCATTGTTTACAATACAATAATTTGGCATATTTATCTTTCCCTTTTTTATTCATGTAAATAAGCTATCCAGCTTCCACCGGGACTTCCCGCATTTGTTTGACCTCCATTAGTTCCAAAAGAACCTTCCACCCCCTGACCTCCAGAGCCAGCCTAAGAAGTAGCCTAAGTTCCCGGAGATTGATTCTCCTATGGGCCACCTGAAATCCAAGTGTAACCTCCTGTTCCTCCTCCCCCGCCACCAGTTGTAATAGAAACACCCTAAAAAAGAACTATTTCACCAGCTTGACCATTTCCACCGGGAGTGCTCCATCCAGTTCCAGATACATAATCGTTTTCATCATCTTCTGAATATGCCGCACTACCGCCTGAACCGCCATTCCGATTCCCAGTCCCTCCAGACCGTCCCTTAAAAGAATAATGAGTTGTTGAAACACCAGTTGAAGAATAACTTGCCATTGCCCCACCATTCCGCCGTGAAGCCGTAATAGAAATTGTTCCAACTTTTACAGTTGTTGTACCTCCAGTATCTCCATTTGCTGGTACACTTGTACCACCCCCTGCTCCACCCGCACCGATTGAAATTACAATTGCATCTCCATTTTTAATAGGAACAGTATCTACCTTATAATTCCGTCCTCCTCCACCACCACCGCCAGCACCAGCGTCACCATTACCACCAGCACGACTCCGTACTCCACCTCCCCCTCCTACTGCTAATACTTTTAAATTAATACAATAATCTGAAAGATTTGGCATAAAAGTTGATGTTGATTTTTTTATTGGAGCTTCATTCCATTCTAAAACAACATTACAATCGGTAATCATCCGAATAGAAGTAAAAGAACCAGAATAAGGTTTAACATCATCATATTTCTATGCTACAGTAATAGTTGGATTTGTACTGGTTGAACTGCCCATAGCTATTCCATCAGCATTAGTTACAAGACCAAGCGCAGGAAAAGCTGTTAATCCGCCAACAGTAAATCCGACTGCGGGTTGACCATTTGGGTAAGTTACTTTAACTCGATAAGCTTTACTGTCTTTACCGATGGTTAAAGCAATAAAAGCATCATCAGGTATAGATGTAGATTTTAAGCCAAGAAGTTCTCTTGTTAAATCAGATAAAACCTGAGATTTATTCCATCCATCAACTTTAGGCCACAGTTCTTGATAAGAGCCATCTGCCTATTGTTGTTGCATTATAATTTTTTGTTCACTCAATTATCTCTCCTTTCCGTAAAAGAGAGACAATCAAATAAAACCAAATTTTTATTTTGATTAGATTTAAAAGCCTTTTTATAAGGTCTTTTTAATTTCTTTTATTTTGTTTTTTAAAATTCTCGTGAAAAAACATTTGTAAAAGTAGAGATTTAAACGTAAAACCAACTGTTTAATAAAAATTTGGTTTGATTACATTTAAAAGACTTTTAAATGTTTTTTAGGTGCATACGAATTGCAACCATTCCAGAACCACCTTTACCACCATTGGTTGAATTGTAATTCCAACTCTTGTCATCACTATCCCATTCAGCGTAAGAACCCCGGCCTCCCCGTCCTCCACCAAGTTTTTCCACACCATTATGGGCTGTTGAACTACCGTATCCTGCCGTACCCCCTTCTCCACCAGCGGGAGAACCGCCTTTTCCTCCAATTCCTTGTCCATAACCAGCAACACCAGACCGACCTCCACCACCAGAAAGCTAATCTTCAGAAAATGACTTGTAAGTATTCTTTGTTCCGTCTGAACCAGCGATTCCATTAGAAAAATTCCGTCCGTAGGCAGAAACTCCCGAAGCTCCTGCTCCATTCTAACTGCTTCCACCCGTACCTACATTGCCACCGTAACCAGAACCGTTAGAACTTGCTCCGCCACCACCTGAGCCACCTTTCGCTGTTACGTTAAAAGCAGACGAATCTCCTCCATTTCCGCCAGATTCAGCCGAAAAAGAGCTCATAAAACGATTATCTGAAAACTAACCCCCAGACCCCCCTGCTCCAACCACAATTGTATAAGCAATAGTAGAATCAGGAACAAAATTAACAAGTTCTTGTACATCTCCAGCTCCACCCCCTCCACCAGAACGAGAATAGCCTTGGTCTTTTCCAGCGCCACCGCCCCGGCCTCCACCAGCGCCAACTATTGAAACATCAATAAACTGGACGTTTGGTGAAAACATACAAGACTTTGAAGATGTTATTTGTAAAAAATTATTTGTTGTTAAAGTTAAAGAATTGGTTATAAACTCTCCACTTTTTGCAGTAATAACAATAGAGTTATCTGAAATATCAGCATAACCAGATACTTTTAAAGTAACTCCACCAACAACAATATATCCCTTAGCAATTCCATTATCGTCAGAATAAACGTCATCTTCAACAAACCCTGTAACCTTTACTCCAGACATTTTGTTGCCATTGGTATCAACTAAAGTCAAAGCCAAATAAGCTTGACCAGACCCAATTAAATTTAATCTAACTCTAATATTCTAAAAAATATCATCAGGAACAGCGGACTCAGGCAAATCATAAGAAGTAGAAGTTGTAGACAAAAGAGTTTCTTTTTTAGTAAAAGAATCGTTTTTAGGATACAACTCAAGATAACTACCATCTTGCTGGTTTTGTTGAATCACAACTTTTTCAAAACTCATTTTTCTCCTTTCCTAAAAAGGGAAAAGAAGCTCTTTACTCAAATAAAGTGAATGAAATCAAACTTTTATTTGATTGAAATTAAAAGTCTTTAAATATAAGACTTTTTTGAGTCTTGAAATTTATAAATTTTAAAAAGCTAAAAGAAAATCTAAAATTAAATCTTTGTCAAAATGTTCTTTATTAACGAATTTATTATGTTTTATGGGATTTAATTTCAATCAAATAAAAGTTTGATTTTGATTGATTAAAATTAAAAAACTTTAAATTGTTAATTCTTTTAAATTCTCAAATGGAATTCCTTTATACTCCAAGGTATAATAGGTTTGCTGATTTCTGGTAAAATCAACTATTTGTCCCCCAAAATGAAACTCTGCATTAATATTAGCAATCAAATTCTACTCTGTGTCTGGAATAAAAAACACTCTTTTTGCCAATAGCGAAGTGCTATATTTTGTTGTAAAATGAACATATTTATTTTTTATGACATTTACATTTTTATCAGTCGAATTAATCTGTATGGTAGTCTCGTCACCCAGCCAAATATTAGGATTGTTAAAAGAACAACTATCACTATATGTTATTTCCGACAATCCACTTATTGAATAAGTCTATTCGTTATTTAAAATTAAAGATAAAGTTTCGTCTTTGGTTGTAAGTGTTTTAGGGTAAAAATTTTCATCTGAGTTGTACAACCATTCTATGCTTTTTTGTTCATTTAGAACTCCTGTTACAAGCTAAACAGGAATCGAAACATCGCTGTTTAACCACCAATGGTCTTCGTCTGAATCTAAATGATACTATAAAGTAGTATCTGTACTTGTACCATAGGTCGCTCCGTTTGGTATATAAAAAATTGCATCTGTTGTTGTTGCTAAAGTGTCTTCATATCCCCAAAAATATTGTATATAACATGGTGCCTATTCAGCCAATGTTTTTACAATTACATCTACATTTGAATCTAAAAACAAAGGGTTTTTTAATCTCGTATAATTGTTATTTTCAACTAAAATCTCTTTACTGTAATATATCTAAGAATGTGTAGACACAAGATTTTTTGCTAACGAACTTAATTTTATATTTTGCTATATAGAAAAATTACTTCTTTTCCATTCGTGCTAATTATATTTCCGCAACCACTTAAACACATCTTCAGGAGTACCATTATCAATCCGAAACGTCTAAGAAGTATTATTCGTCAAAGTTTCGCTCTTTGAATACGAATCAACCTTTGGATAGAGCTAATTATAACTGCCATCTTCTTGCAAATGTTGCATTACTATTTTTTCTACGCTCAAGATTATCCTTCTTTCTAAGAGAGGTAATCGTTTTTATATCGTTGCGTAGGAAATTTAAAATCTTGCTTTTATTTACCTGTTATAAAATATCGGTAAATACAGCAAGCAAAAATTTACGCAACATAATTTAACGTTACTTTTCTTTGCGTAATGAAAAATCATCTTTTATTTAAAGGTTTAAATCTTAATTAAATAAAAGCAAGATTAAATTAAAATTTAAAACTTTAAAGTGTTAGTCGAGCACCTTAATAAAAGTGTTAAGTTTTGTAGTCGAAGCAGATGTTGGATTATAACTGGGTAAAACTCCGCCAAAAGACAATTTGCCATATTTACCAGAACCCATAAAAAATACCCCACTATCAGTTTCTAAAAAAGCGTTAGGCGTTGCATTTAATTCGTTCGCCCAAGAAGAAGCAGTCTTACTCTTTCCATCCGAAAAATTCGGCGTTGTATAAATAGTTATATACATTTTATCCCCCGACTCTTCATAATAACAAAACTCCTCATTTTTATTAACAAATTGCGGGAATGTTTCCGTTACTTTTTCCATGTTAAAAGACGCATCCCAAACATTTCCATCTAAAACAGCTACATATTTATAATTTTTGTCTACTAAATAAGCAACAAATTTACCCTTCCATTTCAGCACGTTGCCAAACAAAAGACTTGAAGACTACCGTTCAAAATTCGAAGTGCTCAACCCTGTTGCATTATTCTCACAATTAACGGAAAAATACGAAACTCCCTAACGCACAGGCGAACCGTCTTTATAACGACCTCTTTCATCTATTAAATAAACAGTAGACCCGACACTAAAACTGTGTACATCTAAGATTGACTGATAGTTTCCTGTTGATGCCTAAAATACAATATTAGAAGAAGTAAAATCTATTGAGTTTGAGGTTTTTTTTGAGATATAATGTTCATTCTTGGAATTGTTCCAAACATAATAATATAATCTCCATTTCCCATTATAATAAAAAACCTGTCCTGCCCAAGAGCCTGTTATTTTAGTATCAACAAATTGCCAATTACTATCTTCAAGGGATGAAGCATGAATAAAAAAATACTTCTGGTCTGAAGCGACAAATGAAAAATAATAATGCCGATTTTCATATCCTACTAAAAGCCCTTTATAAGTATAACCAGCCCCTAAACCTGTGCTAACAGAAATTGTATTCTGATTCCAAGTCAAACAATCAAGAGAATAATAAACGGTAAACGATACTGCGCTACCAGTATTTTTTAAAGACGAAGTTCTGATATAATATCCATTCACTTCAGCAAGAGGAAGAGCATCGCTCTACGTTTCATTCGCTCCTGAAAAATTTTTCTCCCGTGGAAAATCGTTTATTTTCTTTAAAATCCCGGTTCCAAAAGGAAAACCTTGCACTTCTGTAACTTTAGATAATTCGGGATATTTTGAAGTATCATACGAGCTGCCATCTGTCTTAAGCCACTTTTCTCCCAAATCAGATTTTGTAGTCGTTCTAATATCTCCGATTTCCCATTGGTTACTCTCTGTAACGGTTAAACGAGAATTAATTTTAGGTAAAGCTTCTTTTAAAGTATTACCCCAAACAGAAACATTGCCATCAGTAAGATTTATTTTTGAATCAACCGTCTCTGGATGCAATTTGTCATAATCTGTTCCGTTATTCTGTTTAATAACAACATTCTTAGTTCCGCTCATAAAACTCTCCTTTTATTTAGATAATAAAAAGAGTTTATACATTTTCTATTAAGAACTATATTTAAAAAGTGAGGATAGCTCTCTCACTACCCTCACAAGTATTAATCTTCGAGAATACTCTGCACAATCGGAGTGATATTCTCAATACCATATTTATCAGCCATATCATTAATAAAGGCTTGGGCATATTTGCTCTTATTCTCAGTCTTAGCCTTCCAAAGATAAAATGCTGAATAGGCTCCTGCGGCTGTCCACAATGCCGTACAAACATCACCTAATACCGTTAAATCAGAAGTGCCTTGAATTGTAAGCACAACAATAGTAATTGTCGTTAAAATGGCAGAACCAAAAATTACAATTAAGCCTTTCTTACTTGCAGAGACTTTCTTAGAAGCTCTCGTATTATTCATACTAACGCCTCCCTTGTTTTGGGCCCTACTACTCCATCAACGCCCAGTCCTTTAGCTTTTTGGAAAGCTATCACTTGTCTCTTTGTGCCTTTTCCAAAAATACCATCAACCTCACCACAATTAAACCCTTCACGATTCAATGCGTACTGAACCCACTTTACATCATTTCCGGTACGCCAAATTCGAATAGTGCGTGTCGGTTTTTTATAAGGGTTGTCCTTTTCCTCTTTAATAGTAGGTTGAGTGGTTTCTTTTTTTAAAAACACCAAAATATAATTTGAAACAATGCGTCCGTTCGAGCCCTCAGATACCAATTTCTTAGAATTAGTAATGAAACTCGTACTCCGACCTCCATCCATCATTTCGGCACTTTTCCAACCCATATTTAAACAATATGTCTGAAGCTTTTCGGGAGACTTGTTATTGGAACCATTGCAAGCGTACATAATAAAGTTACCTTTACCATCTAAACCAATAGCTGTACGAGGTCTTGTACCACCCATGTCAGAATTATAATTCATCTTTTGCTTAGTTCCATTAACAATCATTCCAACACAACCGATATAGTTTTTATCTTGAGTTGGCAATACCTTGTATCCAATATCTGAACCCGTTGTCCAGCTAAAACCGTACTCAGAATAACCGGGAGAAGATAATACCACACCGTCACATTTTACATTACAATAAGGCTTAAAAGTCTTGAAACTGAAAATGCCACCATTAATAGCATAATCAGCACCAGTTTCTTTCTTTACCTGTACGATGCTTTTCTTCTTTGTGTTATTGTAAAGTTGAATCTTTTCAATCTTTGAGAGAGGAATTTTCTCGTAAATCTCCATTCACTCACCTCACTTTGTTTTTAGAGGAGAGCCCTCGGCTAAAAGGGCCCTCCCATTTATGTTAAAACTTAATATCCCTTAATTAATTAGAGCTTTGGTCTAATTACTTAATACGAGCCTTGCTCTTGCAATAACCCTCACTATCATAAGTCAGGCGGAAACCACCAGCTTCAATGGTAGTACCAGCACGAGAAATATCACGCTCCATAGAAGGAGTCTTCACAGAAGCCTTAGTACCCTTAGCCAGAACACCACTGGTCATCTTAATGGGCTTACCATCAGAAGCCATGATAGCCAGAACGCCATCAACCATCAGGGGCTCTTCGCCCTTCTTAAAGCCTTCCTCCTGCTCCTTCAAAGCCTTAGCCTTTGCCTCAGCCTCGCTCATGCTCTTCAGAGAGAAAGTAGCACCAGCTTCCTTAAGCTCCTTGTTAATCTCCTCAAGAGTCTTGCCGTCTTTCTTACCGTTCAAAATAATCTCACTAAACTTAGCCATAATAATCTCCTCTGCGTATCAGATACGCACACTTTAATTTAAAAGTGTTTTAAAAACACTAAAATTTTTTTAACTTTTAACAGTTTTTTCGCTTACTGTTTTTCCTTCAACATTCTCATGAGTGTTTCATAATCTTCATCACTCAGTTTCTTGTGGTCATGGAAAAACACAATCTTTTCCTCTAAACCTTCAATCTGATTTCTTTCAATCATTCTGCGTAAAGTTCTAAAAAGCATACCTATCCCTCCTATTAGTTCGCACTATTAGCATTAACAGCAGCTTCCAGAGCAGTTAAACGCATCTCTTGGTCAACAAGCATCGCATTTACATCCTCTTCTTCAGAGGGTTCGGGCTCTACAGGTTCAGGTTCTGGATGCTCTTCTGCAAACTTTGCATAAAGTTCCTCATTCCACGTTACCTTAGTAACCATCTTTTTGCTTTCATCTACTTCTATATCTACAAAACCAGCAAAACGCTTGTCAGCGGGATAGAAAACACCAAAAAATTCGTCTGGATAAAACCAGTGAGTATCAGGACAATTTGGAGAACTCCAACTCTGCAATGCAGAATAAGCCCCGCTACCATTCTTTTCTTTACTAATAATATACATATTTAATTTACCTCTTAAGAGTTTGATTTTATACTATTAATTAAACCAAAACTATTACTCGTCTAATTCGTTATCGCCACTTACAAGTATATCATACTTTGTAGTGCTACTTAAACCAGCATCGTTTTGAACAGTGTGAACCTAAGAATCAGATTTTCCACCGTCTAATATCGTATTCGTAAAACCAGAATTCAAAGAAGCCAACCATAATTCTTGGAACTTCGTTTCACTTCCTTTAAAACCCGCTTTTACAGCATAATCATATGGAGAATTGTTAGTCCCACCAATTGTTAAACCTTGGTCTACCGCTTTTCCATCTATAATTTTATAAACTTCTCCAGTTGTATAAAGGATTAAATCTCCATCTACAGCACCTTCTACCAAAGTGCCCGGAATCGCATCGGAAATATACCATTGAGAGCCTTGACCAGCTACCCCTTGAGGAATATAAAAATCAAGTATAACATTTTGCTCGTCACCAATGTTTATTACTTTTGCTTGTTCATTTGGCCCAACAGTATATACAGTACCAACTGTTACACTAACAGAACCCCGTGGAGTGGGAGTATCGCCTCCACCACTACCACTGATTGCTGCCATGCTATATAACAGCGCAATGTTAGTAAGAGCTTCGTTTGCCATAATTCAGCCCTCCTTACATCATTACACTGATAACATCATCAGAACCAGTATACGTTAATTTTACTTGATAATATCCAGCTACGTCAAAAGAAGTAATACCAACAGGAGCAACGGTTGATTTTGTTAAATCGGCCTTTACACCAGAAATCTTGATATAGTCACTGTCTTTGGTAAGTTTCCCTTCGACAATAACACTTCCAGATTTGACTTGCAACTTAATTAAAGAAGCATTAGCTGGAACATGAAATTCTCTTTCTCCAGCGGCAGTAAACACTACCTTTTCCTTCTTGATTGTCATATTAAGCCGTTCCCTTTCTGTTATTACTTTATATTATTTTTTACTATCTAATTCACAAATTAACAGCTAACAACTATTAATTAGTCAACAATCTGGAACCAAAAATCTCCAGCTTTTTGTCCAGTAGGTTGTTCTCTTGAAACAACAATATCTGGCCCACTACCACCAGCACTCATTTTATCATCCACATATTTTTTTGTAGCGGGTTGATAGTCAGCGGTTGGGGTAAATTCTTTTGTATTATTTAAAAGAAGCACCAAATCCTTTAGAAATTTCCCCTCTAAATCCTAAACAGAATCAATCAGGGTTTGAGGATAAACAATTTCACCAGTTGTGCTATCTGTTAATGTAACTTTTATAGCCATTGTTTATTACCCTTTCTTACGATAATTCTTTCCATGTTCCATTAATATTGACATAAGCACTTTCACATTGTTTCCATGTTCCGCCAATATTCGCAGAAATTACATCTCCGCTTTTCCAAGAATTCCCAATATTAACTGGGATATTAAGAGATTGCGCTTTAATAACAGTTATTCTAATATGTCCATCTCCAGAATGTCCTGTTTCAGTTGAACCAGTGGTACTCGGCATAGAAGCGTTACCAGCAGTTGTAGAAGCACTTTCTAAATAATGGGTGGAATTAAGCAAGCATCCAGATGGATAATTTGAAGCTGTAGAAGCCGTGTATACATAGCCAGAGCCTCCACCGCCGCCACGGTCATCGTCTCCTGAACCATCAGGATATGAGCCTCCGCCACCATACCAACCTCCACCACCAGCACCGCCATATCCAGAGCTTCGTGACAAACCTTTGCCACCAGCACCAAACGACCCGCTATTACCGCTACCTCCCGCTCCACCAGCAGTTTGTGTACCTCCTCCACCACCAGAACCGAAATTTTGAGTGGCTGTACCACCGGAAGTACCACCACCATACATACCTGTTTTATTTGTGGCTCCATCTGAACCGCCACCACCAGCAACTATTACACGAGCATACAAGCTGTCTTGTCCAATACGAATATCAGAACCACCGCCGCCACCATTATAGCTATCACGACTTCCGCCGCCATTAAAACCACCAGAAGTCTTTCCAGTGTTACCAGAGCCGCCAACATAAATAAAAATATTGGTCTTGTCTGTTAAAGTAATAGTGCCAACAGAATACCCTCCTAAACCGCCATAAGACGCACTTGAACGATACCCACCTTGGGCTCCCCAGCATTCAAATTTATATTGACCTTTAGGAAGAGTTACACTCTATACTGCACCAGTATAACTATAGTTTAAAATATCACCTGTTTTAATACTCATTTTTCTCCTCCTATAAAACGCATTTGAGGAGCGCTTATTTGTAATTCATACCAAGATTTATCTTTTCCTGTTGTATTATGATTGTCTGTATTGTAATTAATAAAATATTCCATTATTATCTCTGTGTCTTCTAATCTATCGACTAATTTATAATCAGAAATATATTTATCAAAATATTTTAAATCGCATGGCGGAATGTAAGCTCTTTCTTCTGAGTATACATTACAACAGTAGCCATCAGTTAAATCTCGTTCTTTTTTTAAAAATTCCTCTAAACTGTCGGCATTCAAGTGCCAATGAGTTTTACAACGATTACAATTGTAAAGACAATGTGAATTTACCAAAAGGATATATTCTTTATCTTTCGGTAAATCCTTAAAAAGCTAAATCGCTCTACAATATCTAAATGGCAAAACTATCTTATCATACATGGATAAATCACCATTTTGTAATTCATCGTCTTTTATACAACGAGTTATTGATAAAATAAGTTCTACATCTTTATAATTGCTTTTTATCTCTTTAGCTAATTTATCATCTGTTAAACAAAACTTCCTTACGCCTAAACTATAATACTTCTTTATCGTATTAAAGGAAGTCCCTTCTTGAAATAAGACCATTGGGTAAAAAAGTTCTTTAAATTTTAATAAATGTTTTTTATATTCTTCCCAATCTTTTGGATATTTTTCTTCAAAAATTAAATTCTTCCTTGAGTTATCTCCATCTAAATAAAAACAAGGAAGATATACGCAGGAAATATTTTTTCGAAAATCGGTTTCTTTTAATTTATCAATTAATTTCATATCAAAATTATACGGAACTTCAAATTTTCTCATTTAATCCCTCTTAATTGGCGTATTTTATCCAAATATCCCCAGATTCTCCTCCACTTGGGTCAGAAGTAGAAATAAAAACATTACGAACTTGTTTTGTCGTATAATTAGTATTGTTTTGAGCCACCAAAGCTCCAGTCATGGTGCCACCAGAAACATTCATTTTATCGGTTTTCAAATTAGTAATATCAGTTTTCGCTGTTGTAATATCACTTTGCATTGCAGAAGCATTGGAACTAACACTTGCCAACCCCGCCGCTGTCGCAAAATAATCCGCAGCATGACCTTGAAGACTATCAGCATCCAACGGGTTCGGTGCCTCAACATTACTAATAGCTGTATATTTAACAATATTATCAGGCACAGACGGAATTACAGTGTCACTTGGCAGTGCCCCGACATCAGCCGCAGTAAGCACAACTTCTCCTGTTTTTCCATTAACTGAAGTTACAGGGGCTGTCGCATTTACACTAATTGTTCCATCCGCAGCTACTGTAATTCCAGAGCCAATCTTTACAATACCAGCTTTCGTAGAAGTAGCTACGTCTTCACTGTGAATTGCAGTTGCATCAATCACATCGTAAACATCGGTTACGCCCGGAAGTTTAATCCTTTTAATGTTTTTTGCCATAGCTAACCTCCTTTTCTTTATTGTCTTCGCTAATTTGGTTATCAGCGCTTCGTAACCAAATTATTAAAAGAGGACTATATTTCAAGCCCTCTTTTGACAAATTAAGTTTATAAACCTCCTCAAAGTTTACAAATCATTAATTTGAGGATTATTGATGATTTGTATGAGGGTCTTTATCTGATGAATAAAAATAATAATTTCTATACAATGTCCGAGTATCACAATATTTTTTAATAGTTTCCAAATGAGTTTGAGGACTTAAATTTTCAAGTTTTCTAACACAATCTTTCAATCCTATTTCTTTAAACAACAAAACATCAAAAGCATCATAAACATTTATACTGTAAATTGGATTTATCTTTTTTTCATAATTAATCATTTTTAATTGAGCAGCCTTTTCCAAATAGCTTCGAGCTGTTTTTCTATGAACCATTAATTTTTCTCCAATTTGAGTAGGAGAAGTTATTCCACTATTATATAATTCAGCGGCCTTTACAATTAAAGAAGATGTTGCCTGTTTAAATATGGTGTCCCAATTTCTTTTGCGAATAGAAAAAAGTTCTTTTAATTCAGAATTCATCATATTTTTCTTAATGTAATTAAAATCACTTGTTTTACAATCTATTGTAATTAATTCAAAATTATTTTCTTTGGCTAATTGCGCCTTTATGTTATCATTCGCTTGTGTGTTCTCTTTAATATCCCAAGCATCTCTATAATGTTGCTCCCCTTGCATTTCAATCAAATATTTTTTACCATTTTTAACAAAATATCCATCATACACCTTCCCTTGAGACCAATCAAACCGTTTTTCAAAATCATATTCTTCCAATTGTTGTGAAACAGATTTTAAAAATGCTCTCAGAATTCTATTAGGAAGAGACACTTTATCAGAACATACAGGACAAGAAAAACATCGTTCTCCTAAATGTTTTATTGAGATTTTAAATTCATACCCACAGTCTGGACATTTTAAAAACACCTTTTCTTTACTTCCGTAAGAATATAAAAAAGCATCTTCCTTATTTTTAAAATACTTAATTAAATCAGGAAATATATCTCCAAAAGTATTATATCCTTTTACTACAACCCTACCTTTACAACATGGACAACATCCACGATTGTTTTTTATAGTTATCATATAAGTAGAAAAAGTTTGTTTACAATCTGGACAATATACTCTTAATGGTTTATTATAGCTTTCATATTCCTTTAAAACAAGATTAGAACCAAGTTCTCTTAAAGATTCTTTTGCCGCTAAAAACACTTCTACTTCTTTATCTGTCATGTTGAACCTCCTTTCATTTTCAAATGGGTGGAGTATATTTCAACTCCACCCAAATAAAAATTACTTTTTATCCCTTTCATCTGATTCTTCTATCCCTAAAAGCACCATAATTGCATGACGCAAATATTCATCTTTTATTTCATAGATAGAACCATCTGGAAGTTTTATTTTAGAAATATCCATAGCTTAATTCCTTAAGCCATTTGTAATTGGAATTTATAATTATTCACCAGCCTTAGCGACAGGAGTGACCTCAACCTCAACAGTCTTAGCAGTCTTAGTGATAACGTCAGTCTCAGGAGTGACAGCAACACTGAAAGCAGCAGTAGCATCGGCCTTATTGTAGCTAACACCAGTAACAAGAGCATCTACAACTTCAGTACCAGCAAAGCCAAGAGTAGCAGCCGTACCAGTGAAGGTAGCAGTATCAATCTCAGGCTTAACATACTCAACCTTATCAACGATAGTAGCACTATTGGTAGCAGTAAAGGCAACATCCTTGAGGGCAGTGTCAGCGGTGGTAGCAACAGCATACTTCTCACCAGTGAACACAGGAGCATTGGCAAGAGCAGCAGCGGAAACTTCGCTTACCTTACCAGTAGTAGCGGTCTGAAGTTCATTAGCAACAAAAGTATCAGCAGCCTTAGAACCACCAGAGAATTTGGTAGTATCAATAACAGTAGCAGAACCACCATTGAAAGTACCAAAGTTAACATTACCAGCATCGAAAGCACCCTGAGCAGTAACAGCGTCAGAAGTGGCAGCAGTAGTGAAGGTCAAGCACTCTGCGTCTTCAGCATCAATAGCAGCAGTAACACCTTCAGAAGCGAACTTTGCCTTAGAAGCCTCGCCCATAGTAGGAGCGGTATAATCAGCGCCAGTCCAAGTAGCAGCTTTACCAGCAGTGTAGAAACCATCCTGAATTGCGGCGGGAGTGAAAGCGCCCTCAGTGAAGGAAGCAACCTTACCACCAGTCAAACCAGTAGCGACAGTCTTATCAGCAGCAGTAAGAGAAATCGCAGGAGCACTAACAGTGCCCTCAATCTGGACTCCATTCTCAGCAACACCAAAAGAAGCAGTCTTCAGAGCAGAGAAGGAACCGCCTTCCTTAGCGGCGATAGTACCAGCAGGAGTAAACTCAGAGGTACTAAGAGTAGCCTCAGTCTTAGTAGTAGAATCCCTCAGGGTAACAGCAATAGAGCCATCAGAAATAGCAGAACCAGTAACCTTACCAGCAGGGGTATAGTTAGCCTTAGTAAGAGTAGCATCAGCAGCCTTAGAAGTAACAGCGGCATTGCCAGCGACAGTAACTTCCTTCATGGTAATGCTATCAATAGTCTGAATGGTAGTAGAACCAGAAGCCTTGTCAGCATAGGCCATTGCGCCAAGCTTAAGAGCTGTCTGAAGCTCGGCAACAGTAATATTATGGTCAAGAGCGATAGTAGCAATAGTGGTAGAAGTAGGAACATAACCAGTAAGGCTTACCTTTGTATTACCAATAGCTTCCCAAGCATAAGTATAAGCACCTTCTTCGCCAGTGCGAATGGTGATATACTCAATATAACCACCAGCAGCAGCATCGGCAGAAGGAACAAGATAAATCTTATACATGGTGTCAGCAGAAGCGGTGACAGAAGGCCCGGTAGCAGCAGTTCCATCAGCGTCAATTACAACATCAAAGTTGTGAATCTTACCAACCTGAGAATCAACATAAGCCTTAACGACAGAAGCATCAACAAGACCTTCACCAGAAATATTAGCAGCGACAGCCTTCCATGCAGCAGCACCAAGAGCCTCAAGAGTATGACCACCAAGAATAGTAGTCATATCAGCACGACCTTGAGCATCCTTGATGGTTACAATAGTACCATTCGCAAGCTTAATTTTAGAAATATCAGCCATAATTAATTCAAATCTCCTTTACAAGTAAATTTTACACCAGATGGTGCTTTATTAATCCCAAGGTAAATCGAGTATCAAGCACTCAGAATCAGCCCCATCTAAATCCAATTTTATAGAGTTAACACCATCTGTAATTACTTTCTGACTCATAGTTCCATCTACATTGTCTCCATAAGTCTGATACAATTTCATAATACCAGCTAAAGTTTCAGTGGCAATTGGATTAATCGAATGAAATTTTCCATCCTCATATACATACATATTATTGTTAGAGTTTTTATCTAAATAAATATGCGTCTCACCAACCATTAATTCTTTAGTATAGGTACTATCGGTGTAAAACTTTTCATTAAAATAATAACCAATCAAAACAACATTGTTGTTTTCATCTAAATATGGAAGAGCTTCAAAACTGGTCTTTCCATCACCAATCTTTTGACGCACTCCATACATCTCGGTAGAAACAAGACAAACCTCACCATCGGCAGGAATAAAAGTTTTACCAACCTTTAAATAATTTGCCTCATTATCTTTTCTAAGTTTAATTACGGTATTAATTACCTTTGTCATTTATCAGCTTTCCTCCTTCCTACCTTTGTCTTAGGCAGTTGGAGCTCTGCCACCATCAATAATTAAACCATTCAATATGTCAGTGAGACTATCTACATTCGGTACTTGCGTCATCTCACCATTAGCCCCAACATTATAACTATTCCAGTTGCCATTAGCATCTTTTATACTAATCGTCTCACCTTCATAATTACCATATTTAGCCATCCATGTTCTCGCTTCGGTCTCACTCTCAAACTTAGTCCTTCTTACTAACTGCTTGAGATTGCCCTTTTCATCATAATAGTAAGCTTCGGCATCTTTCGCCTCATTGTTAGTTATAATAAAACTTTCTTCGGGAATGACTCCTTGAGCTACACTATTTTTAATCTTGTCTTTATCAGAATACGCTACATTGAAGCTCATTTATCATTCTCCTTTCTTGCTTACTATGTACCAGCCATCAACTTTCTTTTGTTCGTAGCCAGTCGCAATGTACTTTTCATCAACAGCAATAATAAATTTACCACCCTTGACTTCAACGCTCAGTTCCTTTTCACCACAATTGTAAATAATGGTCTTGCAGTTTCCATCAAATACACCACCATTAATCACAGTCTTGGCAGGATTCAAATCATCGCTCAAGTTTCTAATGCTTAAAGGATAGAAACCATCAGTCGTTGTGAAATGACCACCATTAATAACCATTTCAAGACCATTGTGCAGAATCGTTCCGTAGAACATACCATCATTAACCGTTAACTTACCATTATCGTCATTCTTAATAACATAGAATGGACTAATGAAAGTACCACCATTAACAATAAGCTCTGGACATTGCTGATTCTTTCCAGCTACATATCCAGTATCAGCATTGCCAGAACTATAGTTTTGATACCCATTCTCAATAAGAGAAGACAACCCACCGGGAGCACTAAACACACCACTGTTAATAGTCATCTTGCCATGGTTTACACCAGTATAATAGCCATTTCCCGCTTCATCAACAGTTCTCGTTAAATTACAGCCAGCAATGACTACTTCTCCACTGTTTTCAAGAGAAGGTTCAGCATTTTTATTGCACTCTAAACCACCATCTTTTAACGTGGCTTTACCATTAACTCCAACTTCCATCGGAGTCTTTTCGTTGTTTACTACCTCAACACCATTCATATTAACAGTAAGTTCCTTATCAATATTTACAGTGTTGTCTCCTAAACTTCCACTAAGAATTACTTCACTACCAGCGGGTGCATCTGCAATAGCTTCTTCAACAGTTGCATACGTCTTGCCATTAACAGTAGTCTCAGTGCTTTCAACAGTTTCTCCATAAATCTTAATAACTTTTAAATCACCGACTCCTACATACTTGAGTTGTCCCCATGTATGTACTCCGTCACCAACTTTAATTTGTCCTGCATTTTCTCCGTCAATCGTTGTGCAAGGCTCACCAGCACGAGGAATATAGCTGTCTTTTACCAAATTCCACTGCTCTTCTGTGCCTCTACGAAATTGAATCAACGTTTGCAGAACATTAACGTTCTCATTAGGCATTTTTACCAAAACACCTCCTTACGTTTAGAATAGATTTAAATCTCTTTGCAAAAAAATTTATATTTAACACTATTTAAATTCCACCGCCTCACGGAGTAGGAGCACTACCACCATCTATTACAGCTTCATTTAAATACTTGTTAACACTTTCGCCTACAGGTTTCTCTAAATCTGTGTTCTCCCACTTCTCCGTATCTTTATTATACATCAAAGCATCATCATTCTCAAGCTCACCCAAACTTACATCTTTTAAGTCTTTTAAACTAATGTCTTTCTCTGGAACCTCAGTCACTCCACAATTTAGTACCCCATACAATACACCCCTATTTAAAGTAGGTGTTATTACAGTCGTGTCATTATAATTTCTTACAATCATTCCTAACCTCCTATAATTATAACTTTTCAGTTACCCTACTTCATAGGTTAGCTCAAATTTGCCATTACACAATGTACTTAAATTCCCCTGTGAATCACAAAATTGTACGTCATATAAATATTCGCCTTGTTCCATAAACTTCGTGTCTATGGAATTTAACTTAATTTCAAAAGAGGTCTTGCTTTCACTACCCTCTCCTTCACCATAAGTCGCAAAAGCAAAATCTTTTTCGATTAAAGGAGGAGTAGAATTGTTATACAACGGTCTCTTTCGTACCGTAAATCTCGCCTTTTCACCCTCTTGTATTTTGTAGGGCTTATTATCAGGAGTAAACACAGATAATTCAATAACCGCATCATCGCCACGAGTTAATGTTATCTTACTGCCATCTATCTTAAACATTTATGCTACTCCTCCTTTCATAATTTTTTAGTGATATATTACCTATTAAATCTTGGCCCACCTAAAGAACCATACTTTGTCGCAAATGGATTCGCTCCACCAGCTTTACCAAATGTGTTATTGTTCTTACCACCTTGGGCTATCTTCTTCTCTAACATATCTTTAAACGCTGTGTGCGGCTTCTCTTCTAAGGTTAACGCTTCTTGCGCCCTTAACTCCATGAGCCTGTTACATATCATCGCCACACAGTCCACTCGGTCATCGTGCATATTCTTTTGCTTTGCATCAGGAGAAAGTTCAAAAACTATCGTTCCATTAGGACGCTTTTGCTTTTGCATTGCTACTATTTCTTCCTTCGCTAAATCAATCTGCACAAGAGAATTCATTTCATCAAAAGAAACTTTTTCATATCTTAACGATACTGTTCCATCTGATGCCGTTTCTTCAATCTCCATTTCATTTCGCACATTCAAACTCTTTGGGAACATTACTAAGCCTTGATTTATCGCCGCTTGCGTCCTTTCATAAGCTTGAACTTTATCACGTTTAAAGTTAAACAATTGAAGCTTATTTATATTCGCTGGATAATCATCCATACGAAGCTTCATATATGGGTCTTCTTCATCAATTAAACCTAAATGACGCTTTCCCTCTCTATCAACCCACTCATTAAGTAGGAAAGCAGAAATGTCAAAACCGCCGCCGCCAGCACCAGCATCAATTTGAAGAAGATTAATATTATCATAATCTAAAGCCCCTCTATTATAATCTAATAGAATTTGCTTTATCATTTCAATTTGTTCTGGTTTTTGAATAATAGCTTTTTCACCATTTGGTAACAATTCAATTAAGTTTACACAATTTACAATTTTTACCATTAACCCTTTAGATTCATCTCTAAAAAGTTCTGCTATCATTACAATACTATTATCGAGCTTCGAAGCAGGGTCGTAAGCAATTATATATTTCTTTGCCCCATCATTCTCATATTCTGGATAATAAGAAAAACTATTCTTCAAAATTACCGAACGTTTGACAAAGACATCTTCGCCACCGTCTCTATCGAAGCGATTTTTATATTCTCTTTCTGCTTTATAGGGGTTGGTCGCAAATGCGTTATCAACTTCATCTTGACTAATCAATGGCTTCATTGGCTTACCATTCATCATAGGATGGAGCGAAAATTCGCAACTTATGTCGCATACAAAATAATTAGGGTCTCCAAGAAGCATCTTTTGAAAAGCCATTTTATATTGGTCATATAATTCACTATCAATTCCTTCGGCAGAACTAAGAATCAATTTTTTGTTTGGTAATTGCAATGGATATATATCTGTATTAATACCATCACCAGTTATAAAGTTAGTGTCCTGTGCTGTAAAAGGTCGAGAAAGTGCATAGAACGTCCTGTCTATCTTGCCCCGTTCGTCATAAACACTAAAATTGCTACGAATACCAACTATATTTTTAATAACGCTGTTTAATGTGTTAATTGTACTACCGTTATATAAAGTTACTGAATAACCACTCTTGGGATGCGTAAATGGGTCTGCCGCAGCATTTTGTCTTACACATTCATCTAAAAATACCGAACTCGTTCCAAGCAAAGAAGCAATGTTACCTTTTGCAATATCTTCCATTTTTTGAAATGTCTCTTGGCTTTGCCGACCAGATGGCCCCATAATATAAGTATTAGTATTAGGAAGCAACATGGCCCTTGCCATCATAAAAGGAGCCGCTAAAAATGAATTATGTGTTACTACATAATTATCACCAATTAAAAAAGTCCCATCTTCGTTATCAACGGTTATACAGCGCATAAAAGTCTTCTTTTCTGTCTTTTCAACATTGTGAATTCCTTTATACTTTAATTTACATACCTCTTTAGAAAAACAATTTTTTCTTTTTAATTTAAAAAGTGGAGTTTTTTCTAAATTCTTCATATAAATACTATTACTATAAAAATCTTTGTTTCTTCTTTTGTTATGTTGATTTTTAGAGGTCAAAGAACTTTTTATTCCCAATTCTTTTATTAAACGGTTAACCTATTTAGCTAAATTGTCATCTTTTTGAGCAAATTGTGCGTTTCCCCGTTTGCTACAATATCCATCAGAATCCATTAATCCTTGTAAAAGTTCCAGCTTTTGTTCAAAACTTCCCCAAAAATACTCTTCTGGAATATGTTTGTTATCATATACATTAAGGGCTTTTAAACATTCAGTAAAATATTTTGGCGCAGTATACCCTTCTATATCTTTTTTATGACTGATTCGTATATATCCAAAAGTTTCTTTTAAATTAACTTTTGTATATATCCACCCGTTTTTACTAATAGATTCAAGAATATTTATCTCTTCATCAATATCTTTTATATCACAAGCGATTTCTCGTCTTCTTTTATATCCATCTCCAAGCCACAAACCAAGAAGATAAGGTTCAATTAAAAAATCTTTTTCTTCTCCAACAAAAGGTTCAGCTATAGGAATACCATATCTATATTCAGGTTTATTGGGCTTTAATCTTGTATGATATGTTAATTGTTGAGTTTCATAAACATATTTAGTTTTCATTTGCTCTTCTTTTGGAAGATTTGTTTTTCTTCCAAAATCATAAACAGTCCATAAATGTTCTGGGCCAGCCTCTAAAATTTGTCCATCTTCCAGTGTAATATTCCATATATTTTCATATATAACTGGATGCAATTGAAGAATTTTGGTGGGTTTTCCATTACTTCCAATTAAAGTATCCCCCACTTTCAAATCTTCAATCTTTTTTTGAACTATCTCTTGTATCCCATCTTTTTCATTTATGACTGGAACAGTTTGATACAAAGGCAGTAACTTCCGTGAGTTACGGCCCATAAGCCAGACGCAATTCGCAGGAACCCAGCTACTCATTAATACATATTTTTGCATATCGGTTAATTGAATCTTAAAAAAATCTTCAATAAACCTTGTAGGGTTTGCTCTACCCCATTGAATAATTTTAGTATATTTTTCAAAAATCTCAAGTCTCTTGGGTAAAATTTCATACGAGAAATCTTTAAATATTACATTTATCATTAATAACCACCCCAATCATCTTGAGAACCATTTTCTTTTTCGTATGCCTCTTTTTCTTTTTCCAGCTTCATTTCAGCAATTTCACGTTTAGCCAATCTCAAATTTTCTTTAAGAGTGGTATTTTCACGTTGCATTTCAACGAGTTTTTTAAGTTGGTCTTGACAGGTTTTATAAACCTCAGCTTCACTCATATTAAGCTGACTAAAAATTGCCGCAAAACTTGCTTCAGCAGCTTGATTAATACTTTTACTTGTTTCAATGTCATACATATTAAGAATAGCATCTTCGTATTTCATTTCATTCATTTTAGCCATAATTCCAGTAAAGGTGTTTTCGCCCTTAGCTTTACTAATAGCAAAGCGTTCACCAAAACCATTGTTTTTACTAAAATCTGTAATAGTATCAAGCTCTTTCTTTTTCAAGTCTGCAATTTCTTTAAGTTCTTTAACGGGAGCATCCGCCATTGTCTTTTGTTTATATTTTTCGCTTAATTCACGAATATTCTTAAAACCAAGAACAATTTGGATAGCACCCTGAACCTTCATGCCGTCAAGTTCCATACCTTGTTCAAGCATACCGAGCAAATCTTTATAAAGAATTTTACGAGTTTCTTCATCCTCATAATAAAACGGGTCATAACCAACCATCTTTAACACCAATCTCTTGGCGTTAAGGTCTTCTTTTGACCATATGCTTTCAGTATCATTTGACACACTACCGTCAGCACTTTTTATAATTTTCTCAGCTTTTTCACTTGAACCACCAGAACCATAATTTACGCTTCCAATATTAGGAGACTCTAAAAAGGTTTTTCCTTTCAAAGTTGCGCTTCTACTGACAACATTCATATATTCTTCAACAATATGGTTTTTCTTATCATTCTTTTCCATGGCATCTTTAGCCTTGAAATAAGTAATATCATCAAAATATATGTTAAGATAGCTACAAAGCCATTTCATAGCTTCTTCACCATCTTTATTTGCTTTCTCGTAATAAAGATATTCATAAAGTTTTTTACAACAATCCTTACAAATATGAGAATACATTTTACCGTCAGGGGCAATTCTACCCATATCAGTTTCTGCGTAAACCAAAAAATATTCATCTTGAACTTTTGGCTTACCGCAACAAGTGCATACATATTTATCATACAAAGGAACATATCTGTGAAGATATTTTACCCAATTTTGATAATACTTTTGTAAGTAATTAGGAATTTTAGGTTCACTCTTCTTCTTTTTCTCTTCCTTTGCAAGTTGATTTTGCAATTTTGCTTTTGTTGAAGCTTTTTCATCTGACGCTTCATTTGCAATTTTTCTATCACATTCATCAATACCAGACTAATAAGCTTCTTCGGCATCAAGATATTTCTAATAATCGAAATCTCTCACTTTGCCGTTTTCATCTTTATAAAAATTAATAGGGTCGAAAAAGGCATTGTAATCAATGGAATCCTTAATCTTCGGAGTATCAATGTCACCAATAACATCTTCAAGGGCTTTTTTCTGTTCTTCTTTCAAAGAACGTTTCCAAGCTTCTCCGAATTCTTCTTTTTTTTCCTGTAATTCCATTTTACGTTGAATTGCGTTAAGCTTTCGTTTTTCTTTTGCAATATCGGCCTTTACCCTTTGATTACTTTGGATAGCCATTTTACACCTCTTAAACCTTTAAAACCTTTGCTAATTTAATAGATGTTATTTCTACCGGGTCTGGTCATCATCAATAATTTGGAGCCAGAAATCTCCAGCCTTTTGACCTGTTGGTTGCTCTCTTGAAATAATAACATCAGGCAAACTATTGATAGCCTCTTCAATTTTTCTATTATTAGCATTAATGGTAGTACGGAAGAGGCTTGCCAATCCTACCACAACATCTGTTAGCGTAATGTTTGGCCTTCTACTTGCCATAGATTATACCTCCTCACTTCTTACCATAAACAAGTGCTTTCCAAGTATCTTTACCGACAATTCCATCGGCAGATAAGCCTTGAGCCTTTTGATACTTTTTAATAGCGGTATCTGTATCTGAACCAAAAATTCCATCGGCTTTACCGCAATTGTATCCTAAATAATTAAGGATAGTTTGAAGCACTTTTACAGAATCATCCACATGACCTTTTTTAAGTTGGGGCAAATAACAAGAACAACCAGTAATCTTCAATTTGTTAGAAGTATTTACTTTATTGTTAGTGCTTGTATTTGTATTAGTGGATGTAGTAATCTTATAAGTTTTAGCCGCAGTCTTATAATCAGGCAAGGCAAATCCTCTAATGTATCTGCCATTAACTTTCATTGTTCTCTTTTTAACAGAATTAGAACAATTCCCCTCAAGAACAGTAAAAGAAGTTTTACCTGTTACAGAAACAACCATTCCAACATGGTCAGCGACTCCTTTATTATCTCCAACGCCAGAGTCTTGCCAGTCATAATAAACTAAATCACCAATAGACGGAACATAGGAATCATTCTCTTCCCATCTTTTAGCTTTCTTATAAAGAGCAATAGCTCTATTACAACTACACTCTGGTAAAAGAGTTTTCTCTAATTTTAATTGTTTGGCTAAAGCTCCTATCGTTGCTTGACACCAAGCGTCACTCTTTTTCAAGGAGTAACCAGAAGGCAAAGGAGACAAAGAGTTATACAGGTTCACAATCTTGGTGTGACCGCCATTTGTCTTATTATAGCCTTCCCATTTAAGGAATTCATTCACAACGTATTCCCTTAATTGCTTCTCTGTCAACCTTATCACCTCTTTACCTTTATTAAAATCAATTTAAATCTTCGTAGTCATCATCCAATTCATCAAGATAATCTTCACCAAGATTTTCTTTTCTAAGCTGAGAGAATCGCTCTTCACGTTCAGCAGTCTTTTGAGCTTCACGTTCCTGAACCTTATAATAATGTTTTTTATAACGTTCTTCTCTTTCCCTAAGCCAATCAGCATTATCTTTCTTAAATTGTTCATTAATAGCAATCCATTCTTTTTCTTTATCGGCTTTAATTTCTTCAATTGGACGAACAACTAAATCTTCTTCTGCCACACCTTTATCACGTTGTTTTTGCAAATCTTCATCAATAAGAATCTTTGCTTTAATCTCGTCTCTTGCGGCATCACGTTTTTTATTCCAGTTATTATGTCTACGAAGGAACCGAGCTCTTGAACTACTAATTTCTCCATGTTTTTCAACATCTGCCTGTTTACATAATTCTTCAATTTTTTCTTCAGGCAAATCTTTATATTCTGCAATTTCTGGAATATTCAAATCTTTTCTAAACTTTCTTGCAAGAGAAGTGTAGCGGTTCTCAGGTTGCTCAAAATATTCTCTCGGTCTAACCTTTAAGCAAATTAATGCTTGTTTAGAGAATTTAAAATGAGGGTAGCCCAATTTAGCTTGACTCCAACCCTCAAGTGCTCTAATTTTTTCAAAAGTAGAATAAAACCCGGTAATCTTGTATGGGTCTTTAGTTTCGCCCCAAAACTTACCAAAGGCAAATTGTAAAGTATCTTCTGTAGCAATAGCGTCCATTACTTTATATTCAAAACTTTCGAGCACATTAGCAACCATCTCTTTATCATAGCCCGTTTCCTCAACAATACTTTTAACAAGTTGATTACGAGTCATACGTCACCTACAATAATATAAAATAATAAAAATAATACCCGGAGCCGACTTTCATCGAACTCCGGGGCATACGGTGTTACACCTACTATATAAAAGTCCCACTAAGTTGCGCTTTTAACGGTTAAGCGTAGTGGGTTCTATTTATTTTAATGGGGCCAGTATCCGACCAACCCCTTATTTATCTTTATCTTAAGCCTTGGCGGTAGAAGAAAAACGGGCAAAAGGCACACCATCACGAGCCTTAATCTCCAGCTTTTCGCCGGTAGCAGGATTACGACCAGTACGAGCATCACGATGCTTACCACCCACGGTAACAACGTCACCAATCTTGACGCTTTCATTGTCTGCAATAATAGACAACAGCACCTCGCTCTGAGCCTTCAGAACAGCTTCAATCTCCTTCTTGGTCATATCAGCACAAGCCTCAGTATCCTTAATCTTCTGAATGTATTCTGCCTTCTTAATCATATTAAAAATCTCCTTTAAAACCTTTAAATCTTTTAATTTATTTTTTATAAATAATGTTTTTGCCTGTTGAATACAGGACTTTATTAGGAATTCCTTAACTTCAATCTCATGTATACCATACTTTTGATTATTTGTCAAGGTTTTTTGTAAAATTTCTTTTTATTTTTTTTGTTTTTATAAAATTTCACAAGTATAAGAATCAATTAGATTCCTTCAACGAAAGAAACATCCTCTTCGTTTTTCTTTGCGGCACGGCGAGACTTGCTATTAGACCAGAGACCGAGCTCAAGCATAATCTTAGTGACCTTCTTGCAACGCCAACCACCAGAAGCATCCTCAAATGCGACAGCAGCGGGGACATAAGTACCCCAACGCTGGGTATTCTCACCAGTAAGAATTCCCTTATCAACCAACTGCTTATACTGCTTAGAGTTAATCTTCTGAAGATTCATACCCTCGTAATGACCAAGGAACAACATAATCTCAGGCTCTTCGGTGACATAAATTGTCTTATCACGACCAACGTGTTCACGATTAGCCACGGTATAGTTAGCATCCTGACGATTAAAACCAATCTTACGCTCTTTCAGAAGGCCAACACGCTTCAGGTTATTTCTCTCATTCTTAGAAATCTTAATCATTAAAAAATCATCCTATTCATAAATATATTTTGGAAAGAGTGATTTCCTATTCTCCTTCCATTATATAAAAATCCCAAATTTTAAAAAATGTCGTTTTACCCTATATTTTCGTTGGGTTTATCAAGGTTGGGGTTTTGCGGGTTATTTACGGAAATCTCGCTATTTTGCTTTCTTTCTCTGTCATACTGTTTAATTTTTTCTGCTTGACAAGATGCACACAAATCCCTAATTCTTAAAGTTGTTGACTTATATTCAATTAGTTTTCCGCATTTTTTACAATGATGGTCTTCTTTTCTTTCATTACGGATGTTTAATTCACATTCTTTACAATACTTAGGAGGTCTGCCACCTTTGCCATTAGGTTTCTTATCATTGGCAACCTCTTTACCGCAGTTTTGGCAGATAAAATAACCATTTCTTTGTTTTTTCAGCCAATAACCGCAATTATATAAGTCATCGCCACCCAATAAAATTCTATTTTTATCTGTCACTGGAATTTGAAATACTGGTAAATCCATAAACACCGCTTTGATTCCACTTGCCCTGTTTACTTCTATGAATCCAAGGTCACTCATTAGCTCCTTCTCATACATAAAACTAAATGATTGCCCTAAGTCTCCATCTCTCCTGAACTTTTGCGTAAACTTCTTCAAATAATGTACATTGTAATTCTCAAGGTAACTCTCTTGAATCTTAGACCAAACAAACAATGTAAACAAATATTTTACTCTTAAAAACTTTACGGGGTGTTCAGAAATCTTCATGGTATGTCTTTCTTGAAGTTTTTCTCTCTCACTTGGCGTAAGAAACACATTTTCTTCAAGCCCAAGAAACCAATCGAGAACTTCTCTGGAAAATTCAATTTGTTTTACTTTTCTCAACTTAGAAGATTTTTCTGGATGTTCCTTATCAATCTTCCAATCCTTCCATACCGAATCTACCAAAGAATTAATTTCACCTTTTCGAGTAATTTTATTAAATCCCTTTACTCCATCTTCACATTTCTTGAGTATAGTTTCCTTTACCCATTTCTTTGTCCACTCAGGTTGTTCTCCGCTATAATACTTCGTCTTATAGTATTTAATTAAAAGAGAAGCATCTCGCTTCCATCTTTCAGAGAGCCCTTGCTCAAGAACTCTCTGAATATAGCCCTCTTCATCGTAAATATCAATCATTTATTGGTTAACTCCTCAATAAATTCTTTTTCTTCTAACTCTTTGGATTCTTCAACTTGATTCAAGTCAACTTTCTCAATAGAATAGTTTTCATATAAAAATTCCATTGACCCAAGAGGATTTTTCTTTGGGAAATAACAAACATTTGTCTTTGATTTTATGTTTTCATAAATCTGTCTACCGTAAAGTTCCCACAGAATATTTTTATTTAAAGATGTCTTGTCCACATAAAACAACTGAATTAAATAGTTGCTCATTGTTTCATCATTTGAGCACAAATCTTCGAGAGCCATCTTCAACGCTAAATATTCATTTTCTCTATTAAAAGCACATTCAGAACTCTTTGTGGGATTCTTAATATTGCTATTTTTAGCAAGAGTCCCCTTCATACTATTCCATTTTTTGACTGTATTAGTAACAAGCTCATAAACCTGTTCATACAATTTCTTATCATTTGGAATAAAGTTTTCACTTTGAAGAGTTCTATAATCAAATTTCTCAGAACTACGAATCTTTTTCTTAATATTAAAATCAATAGATTCAATATACCAACAAATCTTGTTCATAACACATTTTGAAGTAACTACAGGAATAAAACGATTATAATAATCTTTAAAATCTTTTTGCTCTTGTGTCATCTCGCTCTCAGGCATTGCAAGTAATTCATCAAGAGTAATTCTAAAATGTTGGTGGCAATCTTCGTTCTTCTGAGCTATATAATCACGATATTCTTTATCTGTCTGTCTATATTTGTATCTAAAAAAATATGGCTTTCTATCAGCAAGAATAGAATTCAAAAATTCTTTCTTTTCTTTAATTTCTTCAGAATCTTCTTCTTTAACGTGTTGAAATTGTCTACAAACTGTAGCTAATTCCTTAACGTTTTCGCCAATTTTAGTCTTATCAATCTGTCTACTTTGAGCCGCACATCCAGCCTTTACTCGGCTTTCCAAAACACTTCTTTCTTTAGACCCTTCTGGAAATTCAGGAATCATTCCTACTATCGTACTAACCGTGTTCGTAATTTGTCCGATTTTAGTGCCGAAACTAAATGTGTCAGTTAAAAATAATTTATTGTCAAATGCCTCTCTATCAAACATTCCATCATCTTTGCGGAATACTTGTTTATGAGGCTTCTTTGCGTTATATGTTACTACTCGTTGATTGGGATAACGCCCGTTTACAAAGTTGGGGTTATCAGTGGTAAATAAAATATCAAACCTTTATACCGTTAGTTTCCTAATACTTTAACACTCATTTAAGAGTCGGAGTAGACTATATCATCATCCCATTGGGATGTGTGGCACTTCCAAGTTAAAGGAGTTTCACCTTTAATGTACTCCCTTGCGGGATAGTCGTTTGAGTCAGGATTTCTTTATTTTTGTTTCATAATAATGTTTGTAAGCTAAATATTTTTCTTTTTTTCTGTTTAATGAAATTGTTTCATTTTCATAAGTGCGAGTTAAAATATTGTAAATGAAATGTTTGTTAGTGGCCTGTAAAGTTGCATTATCTAAAACATCTTTATGTCTATGAGTAAGATAAAATTTGCTTTCTCCCAAAAAATCTTCAATATATTTATTAAGATGTTCCGCCATAACAGTTGAAGTTGTAATTGTTAAATTACAAGTTCCACCCTCTACAAAACTAATACATCCATCACCATCAATCACTCCTCTTAAATAATCAAAGAAATATTCTCTTGGAATTTTATCTAAAGTAACATTTAAAACATTGCTTTTGTTTTTTACAATTCCATATTTTTCTAAATCTTTAACCATCTTTTTAGAAGAAATGATTAATCTTGAAGTATGAGCGGTATAATGTTTATCTCCTATGTCAATTTCCTGAGAATAATGAGAAAGTTTATTTTTATGACCAATTTCTTTTTGAATCTTTATTAAAATATCTTCATCTACATCTTTTAAATCTATTTTAATTCGATTCAATTCTGGTTGAATACATCCATCGGATGCAATAAACCCTAATATATAAGATTTACTCTCACAGTCTATATTTTCAAAAAAGTCTTCTTTCTCAGGTAAATTCTTTTCCCTTAAACATCCGCAAGATTTTACTTTTAATCTTCCGGGGATTTCATTTAAAAGAGCAGAAGCAACAATACACTCATTCCCACAATCGCATTTACAAAGCCATTTACTACTGCCAAGATATTTCTTAACAGTCAACATATTAAATTTTTTACCAGTTTTATCGTCAAATTTAGCCATACAATCCTAACCACAGAGTTACCATGCAACCATTGTTGTTTAGGCTTTCCCTGTTAGCAGAGCTTTCACTCCACACCCTATATATTATAGGTTCACCACATTCTTCACCATATTGTTACCAATATGGGCGACAATGCACTTTAGCACACTAATACATTAGCACTTTACTTCATCGTAATCACTACCAGCAAAATTCATTGTGTGAGCATCATGACAATTCACAATGATTCCACTGTAACTATATTTATACCACTTTTGCATTTCCTCTGTATTCATTAAATCAACAACGTAATGTTCACTAAAATGTGTCAGAGGACTACGCATACAATCAACTTTATTCACATTCCTGTTATTCCAAAATTGAGAATAAAATTGTCCAGCGCCAAGTAAACCAGTTACCTTTTGACCAGTAGCCGCTTGCATAAACGCATATCCATCAACTACGATACATTGAAAATTTCCTCTCACAAGTATCTTTCCAAGACAAGCCAACTCAATCTTACGAACAATAAAATCACGAATCTTTTCTTTGGAATATTTATCATTTAAAAGATTATGGTTGAGAATTAAACTCTTAAGCCAATAGTTATCGCTTGACCTTAAAAACGCTTCAATACTTTCTTCGGTGTTATTCTCACCCATTAAAAACAACAATGTATAATAAATATCTTCGTAACTTACGCCTTGAATATATTTAACAGTTTCTTCACAAACACTTTTTACCATTTCATCGGTTAAATTTAACGTTTGTAAAAACTGATAATTAACTGCATTAACTTCTTTATCTTTTTTGGGTGCATATTTGGTTATTCCCCAAATAATTCCATTCTTTTCGCAACAAGATTCAAAACTCTCTTGCGATTCCCAACTATCCCAAAGCTTTGCCATTCCTTCTGTTAGAATAACATCAATTTCACGAAGGTCTACCATATTACCATAAACATCTTTTACGAAATAGTTTTCATTATTAAGCTCTTTACACCACTCAACAAAATCAAATTCATTTACAGCACCCTTCGTAAAAGCACATCTAATACAAAACTGACAAGGAGTGTAATCTTCTCCAAGGTCTTTGCCCCATTGTTCAGCCATTTGAGGACTAATTAAACCAGAACCATCTACCATGTTAAATTCAACATCAATAGTTCTTGGTTCAATAATATCATCTTCATCAACTGGTTGTTCGATTACGAAATCAACATCTACAGGTCTAACTTCTGAATAATCAGGAATAATACAAAAACGGGGCTTTGTTACCTGTTTAGTAGCACTTGAGTAAAGTCCGAAATACGCATTATATTTACTTGGAGCTAACGGATGAAACATATCTCGTCCATTATCTAATCTATCTCTAAGCTGAATACGAATACTATCGGATGGTTCAACTTTGTCATCAATACTTCCACAATCACAAAATACTACCGTACTCACTCGTGCTTGAGAAGCAGAACAAGAAATTCTCTTAAACCACCTGTCATTAAAATAAAAACCATTTTCATAGAGTTTCTCATATTCCCCCACACTATCCATTGTAACAGTTATATACTGTGGGATATACATCATCATGTAAATCTTATGTTGAAACTCTTTAATTAATCCTCGCTCTTCTTTTGTTGTCTTCTTTTTCTTTTTAAGTCTATCTCTTTCAGCATACCACGTTTCAAGTTCGTCTCGGTCGATTACTTGTCCCGTAATATCTCTGATGCTTTTGAGCATCTAAGAATCAGCCAAAGAAACAATCAGATTGCTTCGTACACAATCTTCAAAACTTAGGTTTAGTTTATATCCATTGTCTTTAATAATAGAACTTGAAAGCTTAACAGTATAAAATAAACGCACTCGGCTATCATCCTTTATTAATTATGTATTTTTAAAACGACATTTTTAATATATCGCTTTTTTGTCAAAGTTCAATATTTATCTATTAAATTATTTAAAATTCATCACCAATACTGGTTGTCATAGTCGTTAAAACTTCATCTAATTCATCTTCATCTAAACTTGAATACCAATTAAGAATCGAAACGATGTGGTTCATATCATCGGCAAAATACAGATTCTCAAAATTGTCAGTCTCTTTCTTAGATGTGTTAAATGGAGTATCTCGCCCATTTTTAAGTAAAATCTTTACATCTGCATCAGTGTTTACCAAATTTCCATATAAATCATCAATCTGGATTCCGCCCATCATATGAACCTTTGACTTTGATTCATTCAAATTGAGCCGATAATAAGTCCAATTGGAATGACTTTTTAGGAAACTTTGTTGACTTAAATAATCATACTTCTTTTGAAGATTTTCTTCTGTGCCTTTTGTAACAAAAACCCAATTATAATTGTCCCAAAGACCGTTTTCAAACGCTTCTACTAAAATCTTGTTTAATTCAACACAACCCCAAAAATCTTCAGATTCAAAAATTTCTTCAATCTGTTCCGCAGTCATGTCTCTTTTAGCGCTTCTAAATCTCCAATCTTTAATGTTTACCTACTCTTGCTGAATTCCATAACGCTTATACAAAACTTTTAAAACCGCATTTGTACTATCAAGTAAAACATCATCAACATCCATATAAACAGTTGGCTTTTCGAATTTGAAATTACCAGTGTTTTCTTTAAAAACTTTCATAAAATAAAAACCTTGAAGATTGTTAATTGATTTTCTCTCTATTGTCATCAAAAAACAGTCTTCGAAGTTATCTCCTAATCAATCAAATATTTCTTTTACGCTCCTTTAAAATCATAAAAGATTGTTTTTGTTGTTTTTG